>Ga0206909_1073_pt1 | contig 20709 bp, 19 predicted proteins | sample Alteio_BWOrgHeat_76_FD_152943 | JGI IMG/M metagenome (GOLD analysis project Ga0206909, IMG submission 152943) | Enriched cells from forest soil in Barre Woods Harvard Forest LTER site, Petersham, Massachusetts, United States -... | ecosystem: Environmental > Terrestrial > Soil > Temperate forest >...
CATATTGGTAAGCATCGGGATGCTGCTCTATGTCACGTTTCAATGCTTCCCTATCAATTCTTGTGGCGGGTTTATTGCGCTTTGTCTTTGCTTCAACGTTTTTAGACCAGCGCATAACACTATTCAGGCCAACACCAAATCGTTTGGCAACTTTAGCCAAACTCAATCCTTCTTTTTCTCTTATAGCCAAAACTTTCCGACGAAAATCCACGGAATAGGTCATCTCACTCACTACCTTGTAAATTTTTGCTAAAATTATAACCAAATTATCAGAGATTAGCTATATCAAAAGCAAGCGTAGGGGCTTTGCTCGTTATTGTTAATATGGTTTTTATGGGGTTATTGATCCCAATTGCTCCCCTGATTTCTTCTCGAATAGGTTTCCAGAAAACTTTTATGATTGGTGCATGCGCCATGGTAGCTGGGTATCTTATTGCGTTTGCAAGCGATACATTAACAGGACTTTTAATTTCACGTGCCATAACCGGCGGCGGTTTTGCTGTGTTTTATGTATGTTGTCAAAATTATGTGGCTGCTTACGCAAGTGACGAAATACGTAATAAATCTTATACAATTTTTAGTGTTGCTCAAGGCGCTGGGTTTCTTTGCGGATTTCCCATAGGTGGAATTTTAGTTGATAATATTGGCGATACATCTATCTTTTTATGTTCATTCTTTGTGTCTCTCCTTTCTTTTTTCATAACAAAAAAATATATTATTGATCTTCCTTTGGTAACTCTAAATAAAAAACCTCAAATTAAGAAAAAAATATGGTCACTCTTGAAAATACCTGAATTAATCATACCAATGATTTTTTCGGTTTTACCCACCCGTTTTTTATTTTCCTCTGTAATTTGTTTTCTATACCCCATTTATTTATCTTCCATGCACAATTCCGCATCTGTCATTGGGCGTATAATGATGATGTTTGGTACAGTTAGCTTTTTGTTCGCCTCTCAGGCTTATAGAGTTGTTGCTCGGGTTAAGAATCCCAATTTAATAGCGGCGGTTTCCTCGTGCATATTAGCTATTCCGATGATTATGGATCCTTTTTTTCAATCAACAAATGGGATTATTTTTCAATTGATAGTTAATACACTTTGTACAATGGTCTATATAGTTGCGATGATGACTGTTCTAGATAAAATTTCAATTAAATACAATGAAAATTATACCAAATCATCAATTCTAGGTTGTTATTTTATTGCTGAACGTACGGGAATGATTATAGGGCCTGGCGTAACAACATTTATTTTAGCTCATACAGACTATTCCCATACATTGTTTTTTATAGGGCTTATATTAATTGCATGTAATTTGGTTTACATAGGGCACTCTCTTGTATTTTATATTAACGAAAAACGTCGTGTGACAGCTCAATGAAAATATCATTACGAATATCCTTAATATTATCAATAATCTCAGCGGCAACGATTATTATTTTAACGATACTCATTCATTTCCGTTACCATATCACCCGCACGAACTTAATCAATGATCGAATTAGCGTTACAGGGGCGAGCATTAACGCTGTTATGGATACAAACTTACGTATTGGTATCCCCATCAACTCTCAAAGTAATATTGAGACTTATATTAAGAAATATAAGGAGATGGAAGGAATTATTAAAGACATTTACGTCTTAGAAAATAAAAATTGGAATTTGATACCGATTTTTAAAACTGGTTCTACGAAATTACCGAATGCAGTTCTGGCGCAATCTTCTGATAAAATGAAGGCTTCTAAATTATCCGAGTGGAGTTTTAATTACACAGACTCAAACGAAAATACAAATTATGTTGGCTTCTCAATTAAGGGAATTACAGGAAGAGTGGTCGGCGCAATCATGATTGGTTATGATGCTTCCTTATTAAAAGCACAGGAAGAAAAAGAAGTTGGAAATCTTTATAAACGGATGATTGTTGCTATTTTTGTTTCAATTTTTATAAGTTTTTTAATTGGTTACAAAACAACTGAAAAATTAAGTCGGATAATTAATACACTTGATCTAGCTCTTGATCACTTAAAACAAAACAAAACACATTTTGATCTTTCACAAATTTCTGATCCTACATTGAAAGGCGATTTTAGAAAATTTCTGACGTTCTCGTGTCAGGTTCAAAATGATCTCAATAAAATAGAAAAGTTAATAAATTTAGCTGAAGAAGATGGTCATGAAAAAGATACGATTTAAAAAGCTTACACTTTCCGCTGATATTATGCTCCGCATTATTATTGTAGTCAGTATAGCGCTTATTTCTTTGATAGGATATATAGATTACGCAAGCCGACAACTCGTTTTAAATACAGCAAAAAATTTTACAGAAAAAGAAGAAAGCATTGTGCTTTTGAAGGTGCTGGATTTTCTGAAAGAAGTTGAACATGCTTATAAAATATCCGTCATTACTTCAAATAAAGGGGATATAAAGGATCAATCTTTAGAAGATTTTATGTTGAGTACAGTTAAATTTGTTGATCAAATTAATTATTTTGAAATCAAAGATCAAAAAAATTATCTCAGAATAACGCAACTCCCCCGTAATAGAGCAGATTTAGAAAAAGAAGCCGCAGAAATAATCCCAGCGGAGGCTGAGTTTTTATTAAGAAAAACAGAACAAGAAGAGGAAAAAAATATATTTCTAAATACCGATTTAAAAACAATTAGCTCGTTACAAAAGCTACCTAATATTTTTAATATCCAACCTCAGCAAAAAAAAGGGTGGTCTAATGTATCGATACAAAATGGAATCCCCTTTATACATTATACAGAAGATCTAACACAATCCAATCGACCTCTTGAAATCATTTTAGGCGTAGATCTTAAAATTCTTTCTTTGCTTTTAAATAGCATTTGCCTTACAGACAGCACTCATATCTTTATTATAGACGAACATAAAAATGTAATAGTGGATTCTGATGTTGCCTCTCGTAAACATTTAAATACTGTTGAAGAATATAATAATATTCCCCTAAAAACAGCTTTTCAATTAAATAGAAAAAATACAGATAAAATGAAAAGGATTAAATTTTTTAATATTGATAAAGAATCTTATTTTTCAATTGTAACCGATATGCCAAAAAATATGGGATTAAATTGGCAAATTGTGAGCATTATACCCACACAAGATTTTCTAAAAGATTTTAAAAATATCGAAATATCAGTTCTTATAATATTAATCGGTATTGTAATGCTTATCCTTACATTTTTATATTTTCAAATCCAAAAACTTACAGAACCAATTTCTTATTTCTCTATTGAAGCGAATCATATTACAAATTTAGAACTTGAAGATCCGGTCTCTGTTGATAGCAAATTACAAGAAATTAATGAACTTGGACATTCAATGGAACAGCTCAAAATAAGCGTGAGAAATTTTTCTAAATTTATTCCAAAAAGTCTTGTGAAAAAATTTATAGATGCTGGAAAAGAAGTTGGTATTGAAGGAGAATTAACAGATTTAACTATTTTTTTCTCAGATATCGCAAATTTTACTTCGATTTCAGAAGGAATGGCTCCCAATGCATTGACACAACAACTCTCTGAATACTTTGAGATGATGTCATCCATTGTACTGAAAAATAATGGAACAATTGATAAGTTTATCGGCGACGCGATTATGGCTTTTTGGGGAGCCCCTGATCACGATGATCAACAAATCAATCGAGCTTGCCGTACAGCTTTGATCTGCCAACAAAGATTAAATGCCTTCAATAAATACTGGGAAAGTCAAAATAAACCCATTTTTATAACACGCATTGGAATTAATACCGGTCCAGCAATTGTTGGCAATATTGGCTCGTCCGAACGCTTGAATTATACAGCCTTAGGCGATACTGTTAATTTAGCTTCACGTCTTGAAGGCGTTAATAAAAATTACGGTACGAGCATTTTAATTTCAGAATCCGTATTAAAAGGCCTTGATAAAAATTTCATCACTAGACCTATTGATGTTGTAGCTGTGAAAGGCAAACAAAAAGGTGTACGTATATTTGAGCTTGTTGGGTTAGACAACGATCCTTATTTACATCCTATTTCTTCCAATGTTAAAGAGCTGTTAAATTTATTTTCTAAAGCTTTTGATCTGTACCTCTCAAAACAGTGGACAGAAGCTCTTATTATTTTAAATAATCTGCAACAAAAAAATATAACACAATTCAGCATACCTGATTCAGTTGTGGAGTCTTATATTGACCGTTGTAAACAATTTATAAATAATCCTCCCTCTGATGATTGGGATGGAGTTATCCATTTGAAAGAGAAATAAGAAAATGAAAATACATAATAAATTTAAAATATTTATTCTGTTTCTAATCATTCAATGTAGTATGTTAGCTGATATAGGACAAAGATATCCATCCTACGCAAAAGAAAACATTGAAACGCAAAAAAATATTAAAGAAAAATTTAATATTTATATGGTCTTGTGGTCTGGCCCAACAGATATTGAAAAAGGATTTCAAGCCTATTTTGAAGAACAAGGCATTGAAGCAAATTATATCATACGTGATTGCAAAGGAGATGCCGAACGTTGTCATGCCTTGGTGCAAGAAATAAAACAAACAAAACCTGACTTAATTTATACGTGGGGGACACCAGCAGCCGTATCTATCGCTGGGCCTATTGAGGCGCCCCATAAAGAAGAATACATCTGGGATATTCCAATCGTAAGTACAATTGTTTCAGACCCCGTCTTTTCAAAAATTATTTATAGTTTAGATAAACCAGGCCGAAATTTAACGGGGGTTAATCATCTCCCCCCTCCTGATGCTCAATTAAATACAATGCTCTCCTATACACCTTTTACAAAACTTGGTGTTTTTTTTGTTCCAAGCGAAACTTTTGTTCTTAATGGCATTAAAAACTTAAAAAAAGAAGCTAAAAAGAAAAACATCGAGGTTAGTGAATTCCCCTATACCTTCATTATCAATAATAGAGTTGATCCATCAAAATTAGATGATGTTTTTCAAAAGATTAAAGAATCGGGAATTGACATAGTTTATATCCCCTCAGGTAACTATCTATCTGTTGATTCTAAAATTGTATGTGATGCGGCTATCAAGAATGGGATACTTATTTTTGTTACGACTGAACTTATGATTAAGAAAGGTGACCCCTTAATGGGGCTTATTAGTAATTATATAAACATTGGGAGATTTGCTGCAGAAAAAGCTATTAAAATATTAATAGAAAAGGTGAAAACGGAAGAAATAAAATATGAAACATTTGAAAAATTCAACTTCTTTATAAACGTCAATACAATGAATACACTCAAAAAATATCCACCTCTTTCTGTTATTGATCAAGCACAATTCATAGAAAAATAATTATTTTTAATTCAAAAAGGAATAGTAGGAATGCATAAAGATCCTACCTTTAAAATACGTTTTAGTCGCATCGAAGACACGAATGATATTGTTGAAATATTTATGAAAAATTACAATAAAAGCTATATATATGAAAATTATCTTGATCCAGATTTGCTAGCTCAAACCTTTAAAACTCAAAAACCTATTACGATTGTTGCAGAATATCAACAGAAAATAATTGGCCATATTGCACTCGTACCCTTTAATAATAAATATGAAATTGGCCGTTTTTTGGTTTCACCAGGATACAAAGACTTAGGTGTTGGAAAAATAATTTATAAAAAACTATGCGAATATATCGCTCAAGAACGATTATGCAATATTTTTACTGAATGTGTTACCACGAATGGTCGATCTTCAAATATATCTTTTAAGAATCACTTACGAGCGATCGGTTTTGGTCTTGGATTATGTAAAAACTTTTATAAAGAATCGCCTCCTCGGGAAACAATGCAATATCTGGCATTACCTTCTTCTCTTGATATAAAAGAATCTTTCTCTACGTATAATCATCCTGTTTTATCCGAGATTTCAAATACAATTTATCAATATCATAATATTAGTCGGAAAATTTGCTTTAATATCACTCCCCCGACAGCAGAAAAAACTCTCTATACGATAAGTTATGATGAGCGAAATCATCGTGTATCCTTAATCTTAAATACGATCGGCAAAGATTTAAAGAAAGTTTTTTCAAATCTTTGCTCAGCATACACAGATCAAGGAGAGGCCATTATCAATTGTGAAATCAATACGAGAATGCCTGACGCTCCTTATGCAATTGAAATACTTACTGAAATTGGTTTTTTATTTTCCTTTTTATGGCCGAATTTTATTCAACAGGGCCATTACACTGATCTATTGTGTATGCAATATATTACAGTTCATAACGAATTTTCACTTGATTCTTTAGATATACCCAATAAGTTTGCACAACATCTTCTTGATATGATTCAGGCTTTATACGCAAAATCTTAGAAAAATTCATCTCTATACTCTTGTGAATGAGATGTTGGATTTAGTCTAAATTTTTGGTAAGAATCATATGAAAGAATCTTCAAAAAAAGAAACTGTGATAATTTCTAGACTCTAAAATCCTCTTTCTAAGTTTGTTTAAGTATAAGATGGTGACATATGCTAAAGGTTTTATTTTTTTCTTTGATAATGTTGACGAATGTTTGTGCAGAATTCGATGGCATTGACTTTGCACAGCGTATAATAACAAAACATCAAAGATCTAAGAGATTTGATACAGTTTGTGCAGACTATTTTTCTGAGCTTGGAATAAAATCAAGGAGTAGAGAGCTATCTGAAAAAGATGAACCAGAGATATTTGGCGGCTATTTAGCTATTACTTATTACTTTAACAATAATGAAAATCAGGAAGCACAAGAGGAACTCCGCAAGTTAGCAGAGAAGCCGACTCAATCAAAATATGCAGAACTATTAAGGCGTTTAAATGAATCGAGCGCTCAATTTGGTCAGTATCTCCCTGTGCCCACAAAGAACTTTGCTCTTTCTACAATTGATATGATGAGTAAAACCAGGGATCATTATGGTGCAAAATTTCCTTTTCATAAGCGGGGAGAGTTGTCAACAGAATCAGAGAGAAAAATGGAAAAGATCCTGACGGTTAGCGAACTTGAAACTGGGGTGGAAATGGCGGGTCATCGAATTATGTCAGGTTCATTTGGATTTAGCAGACGCGCAGCCACCCCTGAAGAAAAAGAAAGTATGATTGGATTCCTTCTTGATAGCGTTGATCGAGCTATTAGGGAGGGAACAGATATCACAAATCTGTTGAGAAATTATGACTTAAAGTACGTCCAAGGTTCTTCTGCTACACCACAAGTGAAAAGACATATTGCTATGTGTAGAAGCATATTGTCTTCTGTCCATTATATTTTAGCTAACCAAGTTGATGATTTCTCTGAAGGGATGGAACATGCCATCCAAAGGCTGGTTGGAGAAGAATGGCTAAGCGATGCGTCTTTGATCAAAGAAGCAATATTTGCAATTCCTCAAGTTCTTGATTTTATTAATGAACGTTTAGATGGTTTTATCGAAAAAAACGTCGATCTAATACCTCTCTCATACAGAAGAGCGTTAACAGAAAGTGATTATAAGCTAAGTGCAGCTTCTCAGGTTTCTTATAACAGATATGTTCAAAACCCAGACACATTTGACGTTGACATTACAAAAGATGCAGAATTTTATACGGCCAGTTACGAAAATGAGAAGCGAGAACTTGTTTTTAACGTTATTAATTTCTTTATCGCAACCCAGACGTCATCTGCACTGAACAATTTAAGGATTTATGCTGAGATCCCCTCTGTTTTTCCCTTTAGGTTTAGAAGTTCACAGGTCACATATTATTACAATACCATTGTTGAACTGGACAATTCGGACAAAGATTGTTCAAAGTATCGTCAGTACTCCTTCACACTGGATAAACGAAGGATAGCAGAGGCATTACTCACAAAAAAAAGAATAAATACGCTACTTTGGCTGGATCAGCTTATATCCCCTCAGGTTTTAGAAAGCAGTCAATATAACCTTAGTAAGGTTAGACAAAAGATTAAAAGTTTCTGGCAAAATTTGTATGAAACCCTGGTTTATGCTTATGTTTTTGCAAAGGAACAAAAAAAAGAAAAAGCATTTTTCAATAACGCCTTTCCCACAGAAAAACACTGCAGCGATTCATTAGCGTCGATGGTGCAAACTTGGATCAAAACCGAAACAGAAGCTTTAGGTAAAAACTCTGCAAAAATAGCTAACAAAAAGCTTTCCATCCAAACAAAGGAATTAATCGAAGCTGATAATGTGTTTATTGGGGCCATTGTTGACAACTTTATTCTTTATTGGCTGGCTCCCAAGTTCATTGATTGGAGTCGATTAAAAGGGGAAAAAGAAATCAGTTTAGAAACAATTGAGGCTAACCCAAAAGATATTTTAATGCTTTATCCAGATGTTGAAGATCCAAAACTTGCTCAAGAATTTGCTCATGATGTTGCAAAACGTATAGAAAATGCGGCAAAAGTCAGAGCTGTTGAGGTTTTTAACGCAGGAAAGGCTTGTCAGTATTATCGTTCAATGGGTGACGACCCCCTATATTCATATTCTACGACAGATGGTGATTTGGTTGTTTTATTTAGCTTACACCCGTACGCAAGTCTGGGAGGTTCTAAGATTAAACTAAGTGATATAAAATGGGGAGAGGTTATAAAAAATAAAGGGTCGGGTGGAATAATTCCATTTGGAAGGCTGCTTGAAAACCGTGTGTTACTTGAAAAATATTTACAATCAGAATTCTTACGTTATTTTACTCAGCTCTACTAACGCCAATTCGGGATTAGAAAATTGATAGGTGATATTTGTGACCCTTTTTAGATACTCGGAACAAGTCCGAGTATGACACGGGTTGCTTGTTATAAGGGTTAGAAAAAGCATATAAATCGTCATACTCGGACTTGTTCCGAGTATCTGAGAAAACATAGTTGATGACAGGTTTTGCGCCTTTCCAGTGGCTAGCTTTTATAACAACCAAATCGTGTCATCCTCGGGCTAGAACCTGTGGATCCATAATTTTTGGGTAACCCATTGTTTTTTTTGAAATTTCCGCATTTCTAATCCCGAACTTACGTTTATAGCAAGATCAAACTTAAAAAAATCAAAAACAGATACAAAATTGAATAAGCAAAGAGCAAGAAAGAAGAGCACTTAGAGCTATACACACCTATCGACAGTGCAATAAATCCCACCCCCAGACTTGTTGCAAATAACGCATAAAAAGTCCCAACCATCCCCAAATAATAAGGCAGATAAGACGACAAAACCGTTAGAATGGTGTACACGCAAATCTGTACCTTGGTGTGTTGTACACCCTTTAAACAAGGAAGCATTGGAATAGAAGCCCGCTTATAATCATCAACACAATTCAGTGCCAAAGCCCAAAAATGAGCAGGTGTCCACAGAAAAATAATCAAAAACAAAACCCATACTTCAATCGACGTTGAATTCATAACCGATGCCCACCCAACAACAGGGGGCAAGGCACCAGCAACCCCACCTATAACAATATTATGGGGGGTTCTGGGCTTTAAAAGTGCTGTATAAATAATCACATAAAAAAATATCGAAAATGCCAACCAAAAAGCAGCCACCACATTCACCGCAACAAGCATAGTAAAGACAGATCCAAAAGATAAAATCATCCCCAAAGCCAGCGCTGAATCAGGATCGACTCTGCCCGCGGGTAATGCTCGATTGCTTGTGCGTTTCATCAACGCATCTGAATTTCGCTCTAACCACATATTCAAGCAACCAGAAGCACCCGCCCCAATTGCCAAGCTTAAAATGGCTGCAAAACCAATGATGGGATGAATTTTACCAGGGGCTAAGAACAAACCACAAAACCCTGTAAAAACCACCAAAGACATCACCCGTGGTTTTAAAAGCTCCCAGTAATCAGCAAGCGTTGAGTTATAAGTGTAAACACTCTCCATCTATGCACTCGGCACATAAGGTTGCGTTTCAAAGGTATGAAAAGCAGGCGGTGAAGACACCGTCCATTCCAAAGTCGTTGCCCCCTCTCCCCATGGATTATCAGGGCATAGTTTTTTGTCATAAAAAACACGAAACAAAACGTACAGAAAAAACAAAGCAGCAAATCCAGATAGAAAACCCCCAACCGAAGAAACATAGTTCCACCCTGAATAAGCATCTGGATAATCAGGAATACGACGGGGCATGCCAGCTAGTCCCAGAAAATGCATGGGAAAGAAAGCAATATTAACCCCAACAAAAGTCAACCAAAAATGGATTTTTCCAAGAATTTCGTTGTATTGATAGCCCGACATTTTACCAATCCAGTAATAAAAACCAGAAAATAAACCAAACACAGCCCCCATCGATAATACATAATGAAAATGAGCAACCACGTAATAAGTATCGTGCAAGACAACGTCTACTTCTCCATTTGCCAATACCACACCCGTTAATCCACCAATGGTAAACAAAAGCACAAATCCCATGGCAAAAAGCATGGGCGTTTTAAAGGTAATCGATCCACCCCACATGGTGGCAATCCAACTAAAAACTTTGATACCTGTTGGAACGGCGATCACCAATGTGGCTATGGTAAAATAAGCCCTGATAGAGGCATCAAGACCAACGGTAAACATATGATGTGCCCAAACAACAAATCCCAATACACCGATGGATACCATTGCGTAAGCCATTCCCAAATATCCAAAAACTGGTTTTTTTGAAAATGTTGAAATCACATGGCTTACAATACCAAAAGCCGGCAGAATCATGATGTAAACCTCTGGATGACCAAAAAACCAAAAAAGATGTTGAAAAAGAACCGGATCCCCGCCCCCAGCTGGATCAAAAAAAGTGGTACCAAAGTTTCGGTCTGTTAAAAGCATGGTAATACCACCTGCTAAAACGGGAACCGCTAACAAAAGCAAAAAGGAGGTTATTAATATTCCCCATACAAACAAAGGCATCTTATGAAACCCCATTCCTGGGGTTCTCATATTAAAAATGGTTGTAATAAAGTTGATCGCTCCCAAAATTGAAGAAGCCCCTGCCACGTGCAGGCTTAAAAGCATAAAATCCACAGATGGCCCTGAGTGTCCGATAAGCGAGCTTAAGGGCGGATAAAATGTCCAGCCTGTCCCAGGCCCCGTTTCAGTGACAGAGGCCAATACCAAAAGAATAAAGGACGGAACCATCAACCAAAAGCTAACATTATTTAATCTTGGAAACGCCATATCAGGGGCACCAATCATAATCGGGACAAACCAATTGCCAAAACCACCAATTAATGCCGGCATGATCATAAAGAAAATCATCAACAAACCATGGGCTGTTATAATCACATTGTAAAGCTGGTGATTTCCACCCAAAACCATTCCGCCTGGATGCATCAATTGGGCTCTGATAATCATTGACAAAGCCCCGCCTAAAAGGCCAGCAATAAGCGCAAATATGATATAAAGTGTTCCAATATCTTTATGATTTGTTGAAAGAATCCAACGTCGCCAACCCGTTGGATGATGTGAGTGCTCTTGATGATCCGTCATTCTAATCCTTAATCAAACCCCTTTGCTCTTCAACCATTGATCATACTGCTCTTTTGACACCACGTGAATAGCAATTGGCATAAAACCGTGACGTGATCCACAAAGCTCTGAACATTGGCCATAATAAACCCCTTCTTTCGAGATTCTAAACCATGTTTCATTGATGCGCCCTGGCACAGCATCTTTCTTAATCCCAAGTGCAGGGACTGCAAAACTGTGCAGCACATCCGTGGAAGTTACAAGCATTCGAACCGTTGTATTGATTGGAACAACAATTCGGTTATCCACTTCAAAAAGTCTAAGTTCCCCGGGTTTTAAATCTTTATCTTCAATCATATAGCTATCAAAGCTAAGACTCTTTGACGCATCATTATGGGGATATTCATAAGACCAATACCACTGATGACCAATGGCTTTAATCGTCATTTCAGCATCTTGCGGTTTGTCGAGCTGAAAGAGAAGCTTGATGGATGGAATACCAATAAATACCAAAATAATAACAGGAACCAACGTCCAAATAATTTCAAGCATCGTGTGATGGGATGTTTTGCTTGGGATGGGATTTTTAGTGGCTCTAAATTTGTAAATAACAAATGCCATCAGCAGCATGACAACAATTGCAATCCCGCTGATAATATACAGCAATAAATCATGCATAGCCACAATCCCCTCCATCACAGGAGAGGCAGCGGGCTGAAAAGTCATTTGCCAAGGCTCTGGAACAGCTGCAATGGCCATAGAATGAAAGAAAAGAATAAGAAACCCCATCAAAAAACAAAAAATCTCGCTCTTAAAAGATCTCATTAACGCCAATTCGGAATTAGAAAGTTGATAGGATAGGATTAAGCCTGCCGTGGATCCACAGGTTCTGCCCGAGGATGACAGTGTTTGTGTTTTTCCAGGATTCATACCAACCATGCAGTATCATCCCCAAACTCTATAATGTCATCCTCTACCTCAATAATGTCATCCTCGGGCTTGACCCGAGTACCCATAGTTTTCAAATAACCCATTGTTTTTATTGAGATTTTCACATTTTCTAATCCCAAATTCGGGTTCTTAAATTTCTTGCAAACTCGATCGTCAATCTATCCTCTTCTTTTTGGTAGCATCCGAAGCAACACTGTATCTTTTAAGATAACATGATGATAAAAGGCTGCCAACACGTGTAAAAATAAAAATCCGATAAGAGCAAAGGCAGCATTTGTATGAACCTGACCAGCAAGCTCTGAAAGCTCTGAGTTTTTTTCAAACACATAAGGGAATGTAAAAAGATCAAAAAAGCTAACTGTATACCTACCTGCATCAGACATAATAAAACCGCTGACAACCATCGTCGCCATTGATGCATAGAGAACATACACACTTAGACGCGCAAATACCCCCTTAACACCATCCACGGTCAATTTTGGTGTTGGGTTCGATAAACGCCATACCAAACGCAATGCCAAAAGCATAATCAAAAGAACGCCTGTTGATTTATGCAACGTATAAGCTGTCCACTTCAAAGATGATGGCTGCATGTCTGCCATTATAAATCCAACAATAAGCATCCCTATAATCGCAAATGCCATAAACCAATGTAAAAATTTAGAAATAATTCCAAATTCTTCTCGTGTATTTTTAAACTTCCCCATGAATAGCCTTCAAAACTTTAAGTATCCCATACAATGACATTAACGCAATTGAGTTAGCAAAAGGTTAACAGCTCTTTTATTGTCCCATTCAACCATACCAACGACACGTCCAATTTCATTTCCCTCTTTATCAATAAAGATGGTCGTTGGAAGCCCTCTCACACCCATGACTTGAGCTAGCATCATTTTTGCATCAATGGTGATTGCCAAATTTGCAATAGACCTTTTTTTATAAAGCATCGCAATCGTTTGTGGTGGTTGATTTTCGGATAGAATGGCTATGTTGTGAATGTCAGGGTTGTTTGCAAAAGCATCATACTTGGGTAATTCCATCATACACGGGCCACACCAGGTTGCCCAAAAATGAAGAATGACGGGTTTGCCTTTATAATTTTCAAGTTTGACTTGCTTTTCTTCAAACTGCCCATCGGCTATTTGTTTGTAAACCGAAAAAGAAATACCTGGCGTTGCTTTTGAAGGTGTTGTGGATATGTAATTTAAATCGAGAAGAGTCAGCGTCCCTTCTTCTGTTTGATTTTGCTTGGGCTTTGTTGAAGACGTACACTTGTACAAACTCACCAAAACAATAGCGATAATAACGCCAACCAAAAAATTTTTATCCTTCATTTTCTTTTTTCCTTTTTTGTATGTACCCATATTATATGTGTACATATGATTTTCTTTTTATAGGCACCCATAGGGTTTGATTTTTTGTATGTACACATATTATATGTATACATATGTTTTTTGTCCTATCAGTAACGCCTTTATTATTTCACTCTTCTTCGTATCCAACGTCAACTAAATACAAGCCATGAGGGGGTGCAGTTGCCCCAGCCCGTGTTCTGTCTTTATTTGAAAGGATACGCAAAAGGTCATCCTCATTCCATTTGCCCTCACCAACCATTTTTAAGGTTCCAATCATGATCCTAACTTGGTTATGGAGAAAGGAACGGGCTTTAATAACAGCTGTCAATCGATCATCTTGTCTATGAATATCAAATTGTGTCAGTGTTTTGAGTGCGCTATTGCTCTGACACGCAGAAGATCGAAACGCACTAAAGTCATGATGACCTATTAAATGTTGTGCCGCTCTTTGCATCGCTTCAAAATCAAGAGGTGCAATGACATGCCATGCGCGAAAACGTTCGAGCGCCAAAGGGGCTCGTCTATTAATAATATGATAGTGATATGTTCTTGATAGTGCTGAAAATCGTGCATGAAAAGGAGGAACAACTTCTTCCACGTTAAAGATAGCCGCTCCAAACTCTCGTAAATAAGAATTTAAGCCATCTTGAAGTCGATGAGGAGAATACTGTTTATCAAGATCAAAATGCCCAACCTGCCCGCTTGCGTGCACGCCTGTATCCGTTCGCCCTGCCCCTTCGACCAAAACTTTTTGACCCGTTATCTTTTCAATGGCTTCTTCAATAGCTCCTTGGACTGTTCTTAAATTGTCTTGTCTTTGCCAACCATGAAAAGAAGAGCCGTCGTATTCAATTCCAATTTTGTAGCGATAAAATGTTTTCATAAGTCCATCAATATCAAAAATAGTTATTAAATTCAAATTACTAAAAAAAAATAATAAAAATTAACCTAATTTTAAGAATAGGTGCCGTATGGTTGTATTAAGACAACGAAGATTCTGCATTTTTAGCAGACTTCATTATACGGAGGTATCGTTATGGCAGAAAGTACTCAACATAAATTAGATCGTGTGCGTCCATCCCGCGTTCATATTACATATGACGTTGAAGTTGGCAACGCAATAGAAATGAAGGAATTACCTTTTGTAATGGGAATCATGTCTGATTTATCAGGCATGCGTGCTGATGAATTGCCAAAACTTAAGGAGCGTAAGTTCGTTGAAATCGATCGTGATAACTTTAATGAAATCATGACATCGATTAAACCACGCTTAGCCCTTCGTGTTGATAATAAACTTACAAATGATGACACGAAAATAAGTGCAGAACTTTTCTTTCACAATATGGAAGATTTTGAACCTTTAAGTGTGGTCAAGCAAGTTCCAGCTCTAGCCAAATTATATGAAGCTCGTTCTTTATTGAAAGATCTTTTAACAAAGCTAGACGGGAATGACACCTTGGATCATTTGCTTCAAGAAGTGATTACAAACACCGAAAAACGCGATGCTATACAAAAAGAATTGGGTATGGCTGACGCACCTGCTGCTGATGCAACTCCTGCTGATGCACCAACGCCAGCATAACACAACAAGAATAAAGGAGAATAGAAATGGCAGATGAAACACAAGCAGCAGCTTCCGCTCTGGATACCATCCTCACAGAAGGAAAGCTCATTCGCGATGAAAGTCAAAAACCTTTTGCTCGCGATTTGGTACAAGAATTCGTTAATCAGGTTGTTCAACAAGGCAGCACAATTAGTAACCACGTTGCCCCATTTATCAACCAACGAATTCAGCAAATTGACGAATTAATTAGTGCTCAGTTAAATGAATTCATGCATCATCCAGACTTTCTGAAATTAGAAGGTTCCTGGAGAGGACTTAGTTATCTTGTCATGAATTCAGAAACAAGCACAAACTTAAAATTGCGCTTATTAAACCTTACAAAGACTGAGCTTCTTCATGACTTAGAAAAAGCTGTAGAGTTTGACCAAAGCCAACTCTTTAAGAAAATATACGAAGAAGAATATGGTACCTTTGGTGGTCACCCTTATTCTTGTTTGGTTGGTGACTATGAATTTACCCGTCACCCACAAGACTTAGAACTTTTAGAGAAGATTTCAAGCGTTGCTGCAGCTGCACATGCTCCGTTCATCGGTTCAGCTCACCCAAAACTATTTGACATTGATAGCTTTGAACATTTAGGTGTGCCACGCGATCTTTCGAAAATCTTTGAAAGTTTAGAATTGGTTAAATGGAATTCCTTCCGTAGCAGTGAAGATTCTCGCTACACAGCTCTTGTTTTGCCACGTGTTTTGATGCGTCTTCCCTATGGTGAAAAAACCTGCCCGGTCGAAGGTTTAAACTTTGAAGAAGATATGGCAGGCGCTGCAAGTGAACGTTTCTGCTGGGGTAATGCTGCATATGTTATGGGACAACGAATCAGCAATGCATTCGCCGAGTTTGGCTGGACAGCAGCCATTCGTGGTGTTGAAGGTGGTGGTATCGTTGAAGGTCTTCCAGCTTATACATTTAAAACGACAGATGGTGATATTGCTTTAAAGTGTCCAACAGAAACAGCTGTTACAGATCGTCGCGAAAAAGAACTAAGTGATCTTGGATTTATTGCTCTTTGCCATTGTAAAGGAACAGATTATGCTGCTTTCTTTGGTGGTCAAACAACACAAAAACCAAAGGTCTATAGTTTAGATGACGCGAACGCAAACTCATCTTTGTCAGCACGGTTACCTTATGTTTTGGCAGCTTCACGTTTTGCCCACTATATTAAAGTTATTATGCGCGATAAGATCGGAAGTTTCTTAACAAAGGCGAGTGTCGAGCTTTATTTGAATACATGGATTGCAAATTATATCTTGTTGAACGATGATGCTCCTCAAAATGTGAAAGCACGCTACCCCTTGCGTGAGGCACGTATCGATGTGTTCGATGTTCCTGGTAGACCAGGTGTTTATCGCGCCGTTGTATACTTAAGACCTCACTTTCAGATGGAAGAATTAACAGCTTCTATCAGGTTAGTAGCAAGTCTTCCACCGCCAGCAAAATAAAAGGTTTAAAAGGTAAAAATACGAAGTAGGCAGGTTTTGTAACTAAAATCTGCCACTAATTAAAGGAGATAAAAAATGCCACAAAATTATACGATTACAGAGCTCCCCGGCAATAGTAAGCTTAAGCTTGCCACAACAGACGTGATGAATGTCGATGAGCGTGGGGTCAAATCACCCGAATGGATGATTAAAATCGGTGATCTTTTAATATCCGATGTTGAGGGATTTAATGATTACTGCGAATTATTCGGTTGGTATGGTGAATCAAGCCGTCTAACCACAGGCGACATCAGTAACCAGCTTTTCACATCAGCAACCTTAAAGCACACTGACCTTGTATTATTGCTGCCAAATGGCGGGCATGGTGCACAGTTAGAAAGCAAGATGAACATAGGGTTGCCATTAGATGCGGTTCAGATTATTCGCTTGGGCAACATCAAGGCCACAAAGGTGAAACTGCAGGTGATTGATTATACGAACTGTCGTATTCAATCTTTCCAACAGCAGCTTGATCGTGTGATCTTGTCTTTGAGTGTATCAACCAAAACCAATACCGTGTTTGTCTATGACAATTCTGGGACAAACAAAGGTCAAATGGTGAGTAAGGTTGACTATTCAAAGAACACTGCTGAATAATTTTAGAATCCTCTACCTTTAATTTAAAATCTTCGTGAAATTAGGGAACCTCAACTCTTGGGGTTCCCTAATTTTTTGTTTGAGAATGCAGCTTTGAAAACTTATCAAAGTAGCATATTTATTGGCTTTTTTTATACTTTGGATTAGATTTCAAGAATCCAACTTTTTACGACACAAGAACTGCCAAATGCTTGATTTTAAGCCCAATCTTATATGCCTGATAACAAAAAGAATCAATCACCAATAATTAAAAAACTTAGGGTTCAAGAATCTGTTTCTTTCGAAGAAATTAGGAAGGCAATTGGAGGAGATGAAAAGGAACCCTATAGTGAACTTGAAGTTCTTCACCATTTATTGCGTGCTCTTTGGAGGGGTAAATTTGAAGATGAAAAAGGCCAAAGCAGATTATGGATTCCAAGCACTGAGAGAGGGCTAACAGTAGGAATAAATCAAGTTTTTTATCAGGATCAACACAAAAATATTGCTCCACCAATAAAAGAGTTTCTTAATCGAAGATGCCTGTTTAATCATCTGAATTCAACAATAGCACATATCTATAATATCCCCACCAGTTGGTTTGAGGATAAAATACCTTAGGAATCTTTAAAATCGTGGGTTAAGTGGGATACCCTTGCATTAATTGAACCACAACATTATGGGGATTATGTTGATTATTATTTAAATCAACTAAGAATAAACCAAAAAGATTTTAAAAAATGGTTAAAAAAATTTTATAAAGGAAAATACGCTCAATAGTTCTTCTATTATAGCAGAACAGATGTAAAACGATTATGAGCTGTGTCATTGCGAGGAGCCGAAGGCGACGCGGCAATCCAGGAATACACTGGATCACCACGCCCCTACGGGGCTCGTGATGACGAATGGTTGTTATCATTTTATATGGGTTTAGCTATAACCAACATCCTAAGATCCTCGGAACAAGTCCGAGGATGACGTAGTATTTGTGTAAAGCCTAGGAAAATCAATGGCTTTTCTGACTTAAAAGCAGATAAACCGTCATCCTCGGACTTGTTCCGAGGATCTAAAAAAATGTTCGTACAGCTATGGGCTTGACCCAAGAATCCATATAGAGTTGATCCCACCTATCAATTTCCCAATTCCAAACACGCGTTAATAAATTTTTAATAAATCCTAATCAATAATTAATATGGAAGAGGAGAAAAACATGCGTGCACTTCAGTCTATTGCAAATGAACCTAAAAATGTCCTTGGAGCAAAACAACTGTTCTTTGATTTACTCATTAATGATGAACCTGATGAGCCTTGGGAAGACACATCAAAATATTATTTGAATCCAAACGAGCTTGCGGATTCAATTGCAGCCGAAGTTTCGAAAGTATTGAACACACGATTAACAGCCAAAAAAAGAGATTATGATGAACTGTCAGGAGATCCTTTAAACTTCGGATTGCCTTCGTTGTTTGGACTCAGCGATTTTAATTCCTTTGATGCGGTTAACCCAGGTCAATGGTTAAAAATAGCGGCTTTATGCAAAAATGCAATCACTTCCTTTGAATCACGAATGACCAATGTCGAGGTCAATATTCAAAACTTTGATCCTTATAAACAAGCCCTCAACATTACTGTTACTGGCAAATTAACCATCAAAAGAATACAGGGCGAAGTTCGATTCCCTTTAGTCTTGGATTGTGGAAATGCACGGTGAGAGGTAATTAAGTTAGCTCATTTAAAATAATCTCCGGGGTGTCTATATAATTTTTCAAAGAAAGCAACAGGGTCATCAAACATTTTTAATACTAGTCCCATATCAACCACTCCTTTATTGTGGTATCGCTGAAACACGTATCGAAAAATATCTGTTTTTGCGCTTAAAGGTAGTCTTCTCAAAATAGAGAGATCAATTTCAGAGGGCAAAACAATCGAAGAAGGTAATTGGTCAGCAAAAACTAAAACAGGGGATAAACTTTGAGCCCATTTTGAAAATCTAAATATTGTATCAAAGATGCAAAATTGTTCAGTTGAAATGCCACTCATCTTAGATTTTAATTTATCATAAATTGCACTCGACAATTGCATAACAGGCTCTGTGATCTCAATAATGAATCCTTCTTCTCTATAAGTAGCTTTCTCAATTTCTTTTGAAGTTTGATATTTCGTAGCCATTGCATAAGGTTCTGGCTTCATATCTAAAAATTTGCGAATAGCAGTGCGTGCTGACTCATTGAAATATTTAAATTGTCCAAAATACTCCTCTAAGCCTTCCTTTAAGCATTGCTTTAAGGCTTTAAAATAACGAGGATACAAAGTTCTTTTAGGATCAAAAGATAGGGTTCTATTTGTTAAAGATAGTAAATGAGCCAATCCGTGAGATGAATAAAAATCGGTTCCAAAAGATACAGGTGTCCCTTCCAAAAATTTATCAAAGAAATGGAAAGGATGTACAATGCTGCCATCAATCTTAACAGCTGTAGTTGGTGTCCAGAATCCTAAGGGCATTTCTACAACCCACCCACCCATTTCTTCTATCAAAGTGTTAACGATTCGCCTAGGTTCCTCTAGGACTTTTAAATCGGTCTTAATATCTCTTGTATGTGTATAAGAAGGCCGTTCTTTTCCCTTATAAACAGTAACAGTGATACCTTTGCTTGCACAATTTTTTCGAAATTTTGGCTCATTACAAATCGATCCGATGCTTTGTTGATTAAGCAGCAAGATATCTCCCTCACCTAAAGTTAACTCACCCGCAACCATTACCTCAGGAAAAGAAATACTGATTACATTTTGCCATCTTTTGGCAAGAGGGCTGATGATGAAAGCATTGCTATTATTAAAATTATCTGAATAATCCGCAGGCACTATACTATTTAAAGTCCAATAGCTACAAGGCCGATCATAGGACACAGGAATAAGAGCATCCCAATCTGATACAGGATATAAGTTACAGACTCTGACTAGAAATCCTTTTCGAAAAAAATCGTCAATTGAAGGAATCCCACTTACTTTTGGACGTCTAAAGAAATGAGGGTCTAATAGATAGCGTGGTATTGATCTTTGATGACTTACGTCTAGGTTAATGATAGCCAATGATGTGGGTACATTTGGTGAATTGGATAACCCTAAATCTTCTTCCATGCCATAACAAGAATTAAAACCAATACAGAATAAAAATGCTATTAAAAATAAACGCACAGTATACTCCCGAAAAATTAGATCATATAAATAGCATTTCCCTATTTTTATTTCAAATGATAATATTCTTTTTCAAGATACAAACATCATTGCC
>Ga0206909_1074_pt1 | contig 20667 bp, 21 predicted proteins | sample Alteio_BWOrgHeat_76_FD_152943 | JGI IMG/M metagenome (GOLD analysis project Ga0206909, IMG submission 152943) | Enriched cells from forest soil in Barre Woods Harvard Forest LTER site, Petersham, Massachusetts, United States -... | ecosystem: Environmental > Terrestrial > Soil > Temperate forest >...
TGATTTTCAATCTCGTTCAAATAAATGGTGTTTTTCATTATAGGAAGTAATTGCTCAGCAATTTTCGTAGATTGACATTTTGAGTTTGAGCTTATTTTTTTTAAGACATGGTAAAATAATATCAAAGCTTTGCTTGAGTTCATGCCTTCTACTTGACTTTGCCCTGTCATTAGCCCTTCAAAGAGGGAGGTTTCTCTAAAAAATTGAGTACTTTGCCCAAGTTCATTTAACAGCCCATTTTGTAAGTAATATTTTTTGTCTTCTGTAGGAATTTCCACGGCAAGATCAAAATTCATAGAGACTAAATGAGCATAAAATTTTATTAAATCAGTTACCGTAACTTCTGTCTTGTCACTTGGATGGGTGCCTTCTAAAAATTTATTTTTTGCATAAGAAATGCTGGCTTTATTTTTAAAACATGGGATTTCGTTTTTTGAAAACAATAGAATAATTAATTTTTGAATTAAATCGGCAAAAGCCGAGGGGGTCAGCCGGGTCATGAGAGGCATATTTTAGAAAAGCATCCGTCACCCGATAAGGTGATTTACCACACACTGGATACTTGTGGAAATTGTAGCCATTCATTAAAAGCGATTGAAGCAACAGATTATGAAACACGACAAGTATTTGATATTCCGCCTTTAAAAATAGAGGTTACGGAGCATAGAGGGGAACAAAAAACATGTCCTCATTGCAATCAAAAAAGTACGGCGCCATTTCCAGAAGGCATAGAGCAGGAAACACAGTATGGAACAAGCCTGAAAGGAATGTGCGCCTACTTAAATCAGTATCAATTTTTACCCTATGGGCGCTTGCAAGAATTTTTTAAAGATATGTTTGGTCACAAAATCAGCTTGGGTATGTTGGTTAAAATCAGCAAACAATGCTCTGAGAATGTCAAAGAAACGGAAATACAGATTAAAGAACAATTGCAGAATTCGCCTTATTTGCACCACGATGAAAGCGGTATACGCGTTGAGGGGAAATTACACTGGTGTCATGTAGCAAGCACACCCACACTCACCAGTTATGGCATTCACTCAAATCGGGGAAAAGAAGGCATAGAAACAATGAGTATTTTAGAGAGATTTGGCGGACGATTAATCCATGATTTTTTTAAGCCCTATTTTTCATATGAGTGCAAACATGGTTTATGTAATGCCCATCATTTGCGGGAATTAAAGTTTATTGAAGAAGAGCATGGACAAGAATGGGCAAAACACATGGCGAACTTATTACTAGCGATAAAAGGACAGGTTGAAGATCATCTCGATAATCAACAGACAGTCTTTTCTTCTATGCGAATAAGTGCTTATGAGCGGTGTTATGATGAAATCGTGATGTTGGGATTATGGCATCCCGATAATATCCCTGAGCGATCAGCGGTTCACGAACACAGGAAGCGCCGAAAACAAACAAAAGCCAAGAATCTTCTTGATCGATTACGTTTTCATAAAGAAGAAGTGCTTGCATTTATGTATGATTTTACAATTCCGTTCACCAACAACCAGGCAGAGCAAGACATTAGAATGCTCAAGGTAAAGCAGAAAATTTCAGGTTGTTTCCGCAGTCAAAACGGCGCAAAGTGCTTTGCTCGTATCAGAAGCTATATTTCTACTGCCAAAAAACAAGGGCAAAATATTCTGCAAGTTTTGCAAAATGCCTTTGATGGAAACCCCTTCCTGCCTGTTACCCCGTGAATAGTTACATTAAATCAAAATTCTCTTTAGCTCTTTGATAAAAACTACTTTCAGTGAAAATTTTTATGACTTCGTCAAATTCAAGTATTTGCTGACCTAGGTTATTAATCCACCCAAATCCTAGTTGAGAATATTTATCTGCTTTAGGATTAACAATAAATTTTGAAATGTCATTTTGCTCTGTTGACATATAAAATCTCCTCAAATAAATGATAAAGCGACATATTTTTTAGAGAGTGCAGATTATTTAGGAGTATGTTGTAAGAAATGTTTGCTGGCGATCTGTTTTATATTTAATATAATAACTCATCGACCACAATAATTCACTGTAATTTGCTCTCTGCTATGCCCCAGCTCTTCAGTCAATATCATCCTTGCGCGATAATCCGCTTCTTTTTGCTCAGGCGTTAATTGCTTTGAAGTCAGTCCGCCGTTGATGGGCGCATCCCAGCCCGTTAATTCCTTGTATCGTCTTTGGGCATAAGCATGTCTTAATCCATGCAGGTTCTTTAATCCGGCTTTGTGGGTTTCGCGGTCATACAAATTGCGGTGTTGAATATAGCTTTTATCCTGTGGAATGAGTGAATTGCCAAAATTACCTGCGACGGCTTTGGCTTTGCCCAGCCAATGGCGTTGCTCTTCTGTGAGGATGGGGATAGTTCTCTCTCTGCCGCCTTTGCACCATGAAGACGTTAATTTTAACTCAGCGTCTTTATCGGCCAGATGCGGTTTTATTTTGAGCGATTCTTCACGGCGCAGTCCAAATAATCTCTGCAGTTCCAGTGAGACTTTTAAATGCTCATGCGCGATGGCTGAAAAATCCGGATTGTGCAAAGCCTTGTTAGTGGTAGGGACGTATTTTCTCAACCCAATGCCCAAATCTGTATTGGAAGACACTATGCCCGGTTTATCAATGACGAGAGCCAAATGCCTGACAACGGACATCCGGTTTTTCATCGTGCCATTGGACAGTTTTTCTTCTTTCCATAAATTCACCACAGCGATGATATGTTTTTGTTTTAAGCTGTGGATATGCGGAATTTTATAACCCAGCCCAAAAAGCTGATCGATAAAATGCAATGCAATCTTGCAGGCATCGTACTGACTGGCGTACGAGCCATGTCGGCTTTTTAAAAAAAGCTGCTTGACGGCATATTTAACCTGTGTCCTGGCGCTCATCCTTTTATCTCTTCTTTTAATATCAACTACTATCAACAACCTATAGGCTTATCTTCTCGGGCCTGGTTAATATTGTCAATAATAAACTATCTCATTTTGCTTGATTTTTATGTCACTTAATTCTAAGAGCTTGACTGGCATCTCCAAACGGACTTTATTGTTTAGTGTACGTCTCAATCTTTGCGCCGTTGGAACAAAGACTGCAGCTTAAAAAAGAGCCTGCAAAGAGACAGAGGCTGAGATGCCGCAAACTTAAAATTAAATATTGAGTTGAATAAAGAATCTCAACATCAGGGACTGCGGTTGACGGTAAAAACATCCAAAATCAATACAGTCAACTTCTTTGAGTGACGGTATTTTGCCCGAAATGCCCATAAAATAAGGCTTCCAGAGGCAAAATAGCGCGTTGTTTGACCGCGTCACTGCGTTTTTTGCAGTGACGCGGTTACGGGTGAAGCGCGTTTACAGCTTTATCGGTTACAGCGCGACATCTTTCTCCTCGCGAAAACTAAGCTCCTGAGGGCATATACAGTCTTTACTTTCTTTACTTAAAGCAGCAAACGCCATCTCTGCTGCTGTTTGTGAAATGCCTGCACGGCTGCCGCAGGCATCGTATGCACTGTTGTCAACAACCCAACAGCGGTTGATTTTTCACATACGGGCGACCAACCTTACGCGCTCTTAGCTTTACGTCGGAGCGGCACGACAAAATTCGAGTTTTGTCTATGGTAGCGTGCCAGACAAGAGCTTAGCAATAGGCCTGAACTCCAGAACGGCCTTAATGAATTTATCACGCTCAGCTCATGGAAACAGAAAAGACGCCGCCAGGGTGCGAAGAGGACGCTTTCGAGATGAGAGGCTCGCTTCGCTCGCGCACCGCGCTGGAAAGTTCAGCGCCCGCATGTGCCTTCGTAGGAGCGCTGCATTGTCGAGTGAGTCAGAATATCAGCCTTGTTGGAAGTTGGAGATTAGCAGTTTTCGATTGCTCCAAAGCGCCATAAAATACCGATTTAATACCGGTATTTTATGGCATTAAATTTACTTTTTACGCTCCTGCCAATATTATTCATAGCATACGGTAACGCTATTGGCGGAAAACAAGCGAAAATCCTCTAAACTGATTCACGGCGCCATTTTTGACTGCCTAATTCTCTTTTGCATCGATCGCTGAAGAATCCGCTTTGATTAACATTTTCGACAGATTCCAAAGTTCTGCAGAAAGACGCTCGCTTGCTTGCAGCCCTTGTTGCAGGCGATCCGTCATGGTCCATAAATAATCGCGAATGACGGAAGGGCTCAGCTGGTCAAAATCTGCAATATTCGCTACTCTGGCCAGCGCATATGCCTGCCGTAGCTGGACATCCAATATTTCCTGAGAGTCAATTTGCTGATGTATCTTGTTGGTCAACTGCAGTAAACTAAAATCGCCCACGGACAACTCCTCGAGTGTTGTTTATGCGGAAGCGCGGCCAAATGTATTTGAGGTACATTAACCGCGCGGCTGGCGCAGGGATTTTTGTCCTTGCGCCTGTTTTGTCTTATTGTCCAATATCCAGCTTGTTAAAGAATGCAACGTCTTATTAGACCCCATGGTAGCGGGCTCAGCAGGAGGTTTGCAATGGGTCTGAGCGAGTTTTTCGCTCTCAGCGCACAGAAAAAGAAAAGACGCCGCCATGGAGTAATTGGGATTCTTTCAAGATATGAGACTCGCTTCGCTCGCGCACCGCGCCTGAACGTTCAGCGCACGCATAAGCTTGCGCAGGGGCGCTGCATTGTCGAATCGCTCAGAATTTCGGTTCTCGTTCAAACGCTAGCATTTCTGAATTTGAAAACTCTTCCCGAGACAAGAAAAAGAGAAAAAGAGAAATAAGTGACTGAAATTGGCTAAATCTTAGCCACAAATTTCTCTTTTTCTCTTTTTCTTGTACTGTAAACAAGTTTCAAATTTTTTCTGCAACGGCTGAGGGATGAACATAGCAAACGGTTGTGGGTTTGCGTGTAGGCAATTTCACAGGCTCGCTGATGAGGTTGCGTTCTCTTAATATCTGCAATGCTTTTGCCAGACGCTCTGATTTGCCCAACTTTCTGTTGCGCATCGCCAGCATAAGTTCTGATTGGGTAAACGAAGATTGGCGCCGCGTTATAATCCATTCAAGTATTTCTTTCGCGTCTTCTGTGGATTGATCTATGCCCATAAATCCAAAAGCTGCAATGGCATGTTCGGTCAATAACTCTGCCATCGCAATAGCATTATTCATGCAGGCTTCAGAGATAATATAGCGCTCGATGCCATACTCAGCGATATGCAGAAGCCCCGCTATTCGCAGCGCAAATCCGCAAATTTTGCCGCCCCAGCCTTGGCAATTTGCCAGACGATTGTTGGGTCTTAGCTGAATCTCAATATTAGACTGAAAATCTCGCCAGATGTTAAAAGCTTCAGGCGTCAGTTTTAGAATTTGGATTTGTTTATTGGTTTGATCATTCTTTTCTTGCAAGCAAAACCTATCCAGTAAATTTTTGATTTTTTTGTTATACGCCAATTGAAGCTGGGCGGATAATGGCGGCTGATTATGTGTGCGATAACCAAGCTTGCTTTGCGGAATGACGTATAAAAACCTCTCCAATGTTCCATTGCCTTTGTACGCCTGTTTTTTGGTAAGATTTTGAATGATGCCGGGCTGAACAGCCAACACGATGCTCAGGTACGGATTAAGAATAACGCTTTTATCCTTGCGGCGCAGTCTGATTTCACCGCCGTCGATGCCTTTCAATAAGATATCAATGTTGGCCATACCATGACTGTAAAGTCCTGATAGAGTTTCCAGAATGCCGCCTTCGTCTGAGAAAATTGCCAATCTGCCATGTTGTTCGTGCAAAATAGTGAGTAAAGATTCAGGCGTAACGTCATTGATAAAAAGCTGCGGCAGAGTGGGAATTTCGACTATAGCGGTTTCTTTGTTGGCAATCTCAGCGCTGATTTTTTGTTGTTCGATTTCATCTTCTATTTTGCCGGCTTTAAATCTTAAGGCTTCAATAATCCTTTCCTGGGTTTTGCGCTCGGAAATTTTTCGTTTGATGTGGATTCCATTCAATCCCGCCTGTTCTTTTTCCCACTCGATGAGAGGCTGCGTACAATGCCTGAGCACAATGCTTTTATGATTGGCTGGCGGAAGCGCAATCAAAGTATAAATATTGACGGGCTCTTGCCAACCTTCTTTGGGCGAAACCTTGAAATGTTTTGCAGCCACTGTAGAAATAACGCCCAGTATCATCATGACGCTCAAGGCTTCAGGCGTTTCCACGGCTTTAGCCAAATTGGCGGCAAATTCGCCTAAAATGCCTGGCAGCAAGATGGCAGGAATATCAGGCGTTTCGCCTTCATTGAAAAAAACGGGGTCATCCCAACCATCGGGATGAGTGAGCGGCGGCAATTCAATTATTGCTGCAGAACTTTCTGACATAAAAAACCTCTCTTGGATTTATCAATTTTATCGATTAATTAAAATAACCAGTATTTTACGGCTGCCCGTCAGTTGGACAGTACGCGCCAATTGCATAGCCATTGTAAAATTTTTGATCAACGCATATAAAACCCAGACTTCGCGCTGATAGCAAAATGAAATCACTTCAGGTTCCAAGGTTTTTTGGTAGAATAAACAAGCGCCTTTTAATTGCCGGATAAAATTAAAGCTTTCTCTGTCCGCGGCAATCAGAATTGGGTCTCGATCGGGATGTTGTAGAGGACTGTTCATCATCAATGACCCTCTATGCTATTGGCTTGCATGGCTTGCGCTGTGCTGATGGATTTGCCAGAGGCATTAATCCAGCAATCCAAATCTTCTTTAAAATAAAAGATGCGCCCTCGCTTGATAAATTTAGGCCCTTTGCCGACGCTTCGCATCATTGCCAAAGTTTTTTCCTTTAGCCCTAGGTACAAAGCGGCATTTTTGGAATCCAGACGGCCATCAGGAAACATTTGAATGACCAGAGACTCTAATGAATTTTTTAAGAGTTGCATCATACTTCACCTCACTTTAATGTATTAAATAGACACCGTGAGGAAATCATAGAACAAAATATTTGTATTGTAAATAATATACATCGTATGATATTATGAAATAGAACTTGCGAGAATTTTTGAGAACATTTTTAAGGGGATCACAGTTATGGGCACAAAGAAAGGGGGCGGCGGCAAATTAAATCGCAGTGAAATCTTGCAGGCACGCTTGAATCCCAAATTACGATTGGCAGCAGAAATTATGGGACGCATCCAACGACGAACAGTATCAAGTCTCATCGAAGTGTTGGTGGAGGACGCGATGAAGAAGCAGAAAATTTCCGCCTACAGAATGCTTCAATCACCCAAAGTTTTACCCGAATCCTACAAAAAGCCTCAAGATATAACGCTAGAGGATATCATTGATGAAATTTGGTCATTTGACGAAGCTGATCGATTTGCCAATATGGCGTTTCACTTGCCGGGATTGATGTCGCCTGAAGAAAGTCGCATATGGCATTATATTAATATAAATCCTTATTTTTGGGCGCACCATCTCGTCAAGGCCGTTACCAAATCAGGAAAAGAGCTTCCCGAAAAATCTTTAGTTCCCAGTCACAACCATCAAGCTTTGCTTTACGAACGATTGCGCGAACAATGGCCTTTAATTCAATCTATTCTTGAGGGTAAAACGGATATTGAGGAATTGAAAAAATTAAACCCTCCCTCAGCAAAAATCATCACGATACCGTATGAACCTTCCCAAGGATTTGAAGTGGTGGATGTTCGTGATGATTAAATTTGAGAAATTGACTCGCGCCAATATGCGCAAACTTAAAGTAAACGAAAAACTCCAAGAGCATGGCATTACATTTGAACGTACAGAAAATAATGATGGGCGTTTTCTGATTAATATAATGGTTGATGGTCAGCGTATTCATCGCGTCGTAGGCAAAGAATCTGAAGGTGTAACACGTCATCAAGCAGAAGAGCTGATCGCAAATCTAAGAACAGATGCACGCCATGGCAGATTGAATTTACCCAAAGGGCGTAAGACTGTTTTCAGCTTTAAAGAAGCCGCACAAAAATATCTCGAAAAACAAAAAACTGAAGGCGCCAAAAATCTCAAGTCAAAAAATTATCAGATTAATTTACATTTGATTCCTTTTTTCAATGAAACGCCGCTCAATAAAATTTCCAGCTTTGATATTGAACGCTATAAAAAATTTCGTTTAGAGAGCAAAGTCACATACGGCACGATCAATCGAGAACTCGCTGCCCTCTCCCACCTTTTTACCAAAGCGATTGAATGGCACTGGTTAGACAAAAAACCTGCCGTGATTAAACGCTTCAAAGAAATCCAAAGCCGAATTACTTATCTGACAGTAGAACAAATCGAAAGACTGATTGAGACTGCAAAACAGGATAGCCATCGTCAGATTTATTTGTTTATTATCATTGGATTGGAAACCGCCATGCGCCGCATGGAAATTCTTTCGATCAAACTTGAGGATATTCATCTGGAAAAGAAGATTATCCATATTCCACATGCCAAAGCAGGCGCAAGACAGCAGCCCATTACCAAACATCTTGCAGAAATTTTGATGACTCAGATACAAATGACTCAATCCTCTCAGCCTTGGCTATTTCCCGCAAGAAATTCATCTACTGGTCATACGATGAATATCGAAAAAGCTTTTAGGCGAGTGGTTGAAAATGCAGGAATGAATCCGAAAGAAGTCATCAGACATACGCTGCGTCATACAGCTATTACACATTTGGTACAAGCAGGCATTGATTTGCCAACCGTCAAAAGAATTTCTGGTCATAAAACTTTACAAATGGTAGAAAGATATAGTCACCAAAACGGTGCCCATATTCAGGCGGCTATGGATAAACTTGAACAGCGGTATAATTTCAGCGCTTAAAATGGACAAAGGAAGATATTATGATTCTGGAAATAACACTTTTTATAGCAGGTGCTTTAATTTCTTGGTTAATCACACATTGTTATTATAAGAAAAGTCTCCAAAATCAAGAAAGTGAATTATCTAAGCAATCCAATGAGTGGAAAAAACTTATTGGTGACCAGATAATGAATTCAAAAGAAAGCTTAAGGCTACAGTATATTGAAAAGGCAACAGAAGAATATAAACGAGCAGGTACTCCAGCAAGAGTAATTGATACATTTAATGTTTCCGAAGGTGAAAAAGCTGATATATATGATGCAGTAATGATGCGATGTAAGGGTCGTTTAGGTGAAAACAATAAATATCGAAAACCAAAATAGTTTTAGTTTATGTGAGATTATTTTACTTAACTTTATGATTGGGATACAAAATGCACTTACCCATTAACATTTCTGAATTATTGAAAGGCGCGATTGTTGAATCCGATCGCCTTGAATTTAAAGCAGGCTGGAACCCTGAAGCCATATTGCGCACAATATGTGCGTTTGCCAATGATTTTAATAATTTTGGCGGTGGTTATATTATTGTCGGCGTAGAAGAAAAGGATGGCAAGCCTGTTTTTTCGCCAAAAGGCATTGATGCCGAAAAAATTGATACGCTTCAGAAAGATTTGCTAAGACTTTGTTCATATTTAAAGCCTGCTTATACGCCTATTGTTTCACTGGAAAATTATCAAGAAAAAACTATTCTTATTATCTGGGTGCCTGGCGGTCAGACAAGACCTTATTCAGCGCCAGCAACTTTGGGTAAAGACAAAGAATACAAATATTTCATCAGAAAACTTTCGGCAAGTGTTATTGCAAAAAATGAAGATTTAAAAGAATTGCTGACGCTCACTGCAACCGTCCCTTTTGATGATAGAATTAATCACCATGCTGTGCTCGAAGATTTAAAACTCCCGCTGATTCAATCATTTTTAAAAGAAGTGAATAGCGCATTATTAGAAGACTCTCGCATGATGTCTTTTGTTGACCTTTGTCGTCAAATGGCTCTCATTGATGGCGGCAGCGAATATCTGAAACCCCGTAATGCGGGACTGCTATTCTTCAGCGATCAGCCCGACAAATTTTTTCCGTATGCTCAAATTGATGTTGTATATTTTCCTGACGGAGAAGGCGGCGATTTTATTCAGGAAGAGATTTTTAAAGGCCCTGTCGATCACCAATTGCGCAGCGCCCTTCGCCACATCCGAAACAACTTTATTACAGAACGGGTGACTAAATTTCCGCACAAAGCAGAAGCCGAGCGATTTTACAATTACCCTTATGCGGCTATCGAAGAAGCACTGGTAAACGCGGTATATCACCGCAGCTATGAAATCAGAGAGCCAATAGAAGTACGCATTACTTCTGAATGGATTCGTATCGTCAGCCATCCCGGCCCCGACCCTTCAGTCACTCTCGATGATATCAAGCGCGGCCAAATGGTCACCAGACGCTATCGTAACAGACGCATAGGTGAATTTTTAAAAGAACTGGACTTCACAGAAGGCCGCGGGACGGGCATTCCCAAGATGCGCCGAGCCCTTAAAGTCAATGGCTCACCCTTACCCTTGTTTTTTACTGACGAAACCCGCTCGTCTTTTTACACTGAAATTCAGGTACACCCTGAGTTTTTGCAAAATCATATACCCCATGAAGCCCAAGTCGGGGTATATGATGGGGTACATGATGGGGTACATGATCAATCTTTATCCCAAACTGAACTCAGGATCCTTAAGCTTTTAGCAGACCAACCATTAGGGCTTGGCAAAATTTTAGCTGATTTTGGCTATTCCGCTGTTACCAGAAATGTCAGAAATGCTATAAACAAATTGCTGAAAGCGGAGTTAATTACTTATACCATTCCTGATAAACCTAGAAGCAAATACCAGAAATATGCCATAACTCAAAAAATTAAAGACATTAAAGTCTCATGAAAAGATTTTTAATTATACTTCCCTATTTTATTATAACCACATTAGGATTATTAACATTCAAAGTCTCTAACAACATTACTAATGGTTCCTTAAATGAATTCTTGATAGGTATCTCAGTAACATTTATATCTATACCCCTTTTATATTTAACCTATGATTTAACAAAAAAACAAATAGATAAAAAATTAAAGAAAGAATTATCTGAATATGCCAAAATGCAAATAGATAAAGGAGTATTATCAATTATCAATCGAATAATAAAAATAATATATCCTTACGATTATACGAATTTCTCACCACAAAAAATAAATAAAATCTTATCAATTGATCAGGAAGAAATAAAAAAACTTGTCAATACAAATAAATATTTTGGGTTCCAAATTTTCAAAAAATGGGATATTGATGAAAAAGAATTTCATGATACACTAAAGAATACATTCATTTTAAAATATCTAGAAAATGAGCAAATTATCTCTATAATTAGTTTAATAAAAAATTTGAGACTTTTGGAAGATATTTATAAGCAAAAACAATATTTTTTAGAAATCATCGAGGAAAAAAACACCAATTATAAAGTTATACGAGGCAATGATTTTTCATGCGCAAGCAGTAACTATGCAGACAGGTATCTGCTTTTATATAATATGGGCAAAGATAAATATATTGTAAAAGATTTCGGGGATTTTTATAAAGATGATATAGAAAAATTGTTGAAAAAATTCAAAATATCCGAAAAGCTCATTGGGTCAATTTCAATCTCTATTAATGAACTTCTTAAAGCAATAAATAAATGGCTCAAGCTTACTGGTAATGAATTTTTAATAGACACCAAATTTTTTAAAATATCGCACAAACGGTCGTTTAAAGATATACATAAATTTTAAGCTAAATTACTGCCATATTACCCTCTTTTATAACTGTGGAATAGTTAGAGGAAATCCACAATATCTCATTAATAAAATTTTCTAAACTCATAAATTCAATAAATATTTTTTCTAGATAACGAGGAAGAATATAGAATTCATATTCTTCAGTCCAAACGCGTATACTTCCATTAATAAATTCTATTTCTATTTCGCTCAAACTCAGTCGCTTTTTTATATAGCTAATGTTTATCACAACCAATATAGAAAGTTCGCCCGCATAAAAATCAACTAGAGCAGCACTATCTTCTATGCTTAGCGTAAAAGGATAATATCCAAAATTATTAAATTTAAATAAATTCACATGAGAAATAATGAGATTTGCTTCATCTTTTGTATGACTCATGATCTGAGTTTGGGCATCAAAATTTTTAATGCCACCATAATTCTCGACATAATAAAGGCCTTCTTCAACAGGTCTAGTTATACAGCAATATTTTAATTTAGCTTCATGAATAACTTCATTTAACAAATTAATGTTATCTTTATATTCGCAATTTGACAGCATACGACGATAATTCTCACAACCATCAATTACATTATCTTTATTTAAATATGATATAGCTGATTGTAGATTCTCATATTGCCTTGATGTTCTGGCATTTTTATTTTTGCTGCTTTTTATTTCCATAGTTAATATGGGCTTGTTTTCTTTGAGTAGCGTTATGTCACCATGACGCAAACAATTTGTCGCATCATTAACAAAAGCTAGGGCTCCTGATTTTACGGCAAAAGTCCATAATTTTTTTTCCAGTTTATACCCAGCTTTGTCAAAGATAGTACCAGAGGCTTCTTTATTTGCGAGAGTTTTTATATCCGCCGATGGAAGATAAATATGCACCAAAGCATCACCAATTTCTTTTAAAACCCAAATAAGATGACCATAAAAATCAATCATATAAATAATTTTCTTTAGTTTATTTTTGTTTCTCATTGCTATTTGCTTTTCTAAGCGCTGCTTAACATTAAATGATTTCTTCAATTCAATGAGTACTAATTTTTTTGAGTTTTTCTTTTCTTCAATTTGAATGATTTTTTTTAGTAATTTAACCTGAAGGGGATAAACTAGCTGCATATTTGTTACTGGCCGATTTTTAATTAAATTTAGCGCCTCACATAAGTCCATAATAGTTTTTCTGTAATAGTTGAACATGGATTTTTCCCTTCAAATGGCAATTTATAACTATTCTCTGGCACAATTACACAGGAATTACACAGAAACCTATCTGACGAAACGGCCAATCCCTCTAAAACCTTTGTTTTTACTGGTGCCGATGCCCAGAGTCGAACTGGGGACCTACTGATTACGAATCAGTTGCTCTACCAACTGAGCTACATCGGCATTTGAGGTGAGTACTGCACGAGAAGTATAAAGACCTCGGGAAATTATGGCAACGCGTGTTTTTATCATATTTGTCGAGGTTCTGGTCCTATGTAGTTTGCCAGTGGGCGAATAAGTTTATTATTTGACCGTTGTTCAATAACATGGGCAAGCCAGCCCGTGATTCGAGAAACAACAAATAATGGCGTGAAAAAGCTCGTCGGAATCCCAATGCAATGGTATACCAGAGCACTGTAAAAATCGAGATTGGGATATATTTTTTTCTCTGTCCACATTGTATTTTCAATGATTTCTGCAATGGCAAATAATTTCTGTTTTCCCACTTTTTCAGAAAGCTGCCTGGCCAAATCCTTTACAATAGGCGATCGCGGATCACCATTGATATACACCCTATGACCAAATCCCATAATAAGCTTTTTTTCTGAAAGCATTCTTTTAATGCCCGCTTCAACCTGATCAGGTTCATCAAATTGCTGAATAAGTTTCATTGCCTCTTCATTGGCACCACCATGCAATGGCCCGCGTAAAGTACCAATAGCAGTGGTAATGCAAGAATAAACATCACTTAAAGTTGATGCAGTAATTCGAGCAGCAAATGTTGAAGCGTTGAATTCGTGTTCAGCATATAAAATCAATGAAGCATCTAAAGCTTTTGAAAAAAGCGGGTCTGAAGGTTTTACTCTCAACTCGTTTAATCCATATAAAAAATAATCAGCTGTAGTGATTTGTGCGTTGGTAACTTCTTGACCCTGATACCAGGTTAATAATATAACAGGCAAAATTGCAACCAGCTTGTCTATAGATTCTGGTGTTTCTGGTTCTAAGATTCCAAGCATCGATACGCCTGTGCGTAGTACATCCATAGGATTAGCAGTTTGAGGTATGGCCTTTAATAAAATTAATAATTTTTCGGGGAGCCTTCTAAGCGACATTAATTTTTTTTGATATAAATTTAATTCTTCTGGCGCAGGAAGTTTGTTATAGAGCAACAAATAAGCAACTGATTCGAAATTAGCGTGATCTACAAGATATGTAATATTATAGCCACGATAGGTTAATCCTGCGCTTTCTTTACCAACTGTTGAAATAGCTGTATCACCTGCAATAATGCCCGCCAATCCTGTCATGATAATTTTTTCTCCAACTGTTCATAATTCAAAAAATCATAAAGTTCTGCACGAGTTTGCATGTGATCTATACAGTTTTTTTGTGTACCTTCTGAACGTATGGTTTCATACACCGTCAACGCTGCTTTGTTCATCGCCCGGAATGCGCTAAGAGGATATAAGATTATTTTAACACCCACAGATTTTAATTCTTCGCGTGTAAATAATGGTGTTTTGCCAAATTCTGTAATATCGGCCAGTATAGGCACTTTAGTTTGATTGAAAAAAATACGATATTCTTCCAGCGAAGTTACCGCTTCTGCGAAAATCATATCAGCGCCTGCCTGGATATAAGCGTTTGCTCTTAGAATAGCTTTATTCAAGCCTTCAGAGGCTATCGCATCTGTGCGGGCCATAATGACAAAGTCAGGATTGGTTTTTGCTGATACAGCTTTTTTAATTCTTGCGACCATTTCCTGAGTATCTACCAGTTTTTTATCATCTCTATGCCCACAACGTTTTTGAGTGGCTTGATCTTCAATATGTAAACCCGCTGCGCCAGCTTTAATCAATTGTTTGACAGATCGTTCGATATTTAACGCATGTCCCCAGCCTGTATCAGCATCCACTAATAATGGCAGAGTAGTCACGCTGGTAATTCTTCTGACTTCTTCTAAAACATTATCTAAAGAAGTCATGCCTAAATCTGGCAATCCATAACAAGCATTTGCGACACCGGCACCGGAAAGATAAAGCGCTCTAAATCCAACATGCTCTGCCATCATAGCAGCATATGCGTTGATCACACCTACAATCTGGAGTGGACTTTCTTGTATCAATGCGTCAGCAATTGTTTGAAATTTATTCACCAGTATTTCTGCCTATTTAATCTGTTTATCGATTGATAGATACCAACGCAATATTGGCTGTAATAGTCATTTTATTGGCGACGGTAACAGGCGGAGCTGAACCTGCTGTATTTTCTGCCATCATCATCATTCTAGGTCGCGGCATTGGCTGTGGCGTAACATTTTCCGTGAAATCAATCTTATGAACAAGATAATGTTGATTAGCATAATGTTTATTTAACTCAGTAAGTTCAGCTTGAGTTTTTTGATAAATTTCATCACGCAGCTGTTTTCTTGCAGCTTCAGTTTCTGCAAGCGTTGGTTCAAATGTAATGCTTTCTACTTTAAACGTTTCACCAGGTTTGCTGGACTTTTTAGCTTGATCACGCAAATCAGATAACGCGGTTTCAGGCAATCGGGTTTGCGCCAATATTTGTAATTGCTCTAAACCAGATTCATTAGGACTGCGATTAAATTGCGTGATATGCCAATCAGATTTGGCAATATTATTCAGCTTATTCAAAATATTGCTATGCGCTTTGGCCAGTTGATTTTCATTCAGTGTCGCATTGACACTGACAATCACTTCTGCGGTTTGTGTCGAGACCCAAGTCTCAGCACTTGTTTGGTAGATCACTTGATTTAATACGGGTTTTGTAGACTTTACAACAGCTTCATCCGCAGCAGCCCAGGTCACCAGGGGAAAACAAACTAATAAACTCACTAATACTATCCATCGACGCATAACAATTACTCCTTTCACAGGTAGAGACGCTATTGCGTCTCTACATCTAGATTTAATGCACTCTAGGTTCTAATTCACCAGCGTGATATCTAAGATACATTTTTTCAAGAGAATAAGGTTTGATCTTAAGTGCCGATCCTGCAGTACCAAAAGCAATATATCGCGCCTTGCAAATATCTTTCATAGCCTTAACAGTTTCGCCCAAATATTTTCTGGGATCAAATTCTTTGCGATTAAGCGCCATAAATCGTCGAATAGCACCCGTTGAAGCCATACGCAAATCAGTATCGATATTGATTTTACGCACGCCGTGTTTAATACCTTCCTGAATTTCTTCTACTGGCACACCATATGTTTTACCCATATCACCGCCGAATTCATCGATTATTTTTAGCCAATCCTGGGGAACAGAAGATGAACCGTGCATCACTAAATGGGTATCAGGAATTCTCGCGTGAATTTCTTTAATTCGATCTATAGCCAAGATATCACCTGTAGGTGGACGTGTAAATTTATATGCGCCATGGCTTGTGCCTATGGCGATTGCAAGTGCATCGACTTTGGTTAATTTGACAAATTGCGCAGCTTCTTCAGGATTAGTCAATAATTGATCATGAGATAAGTGCCCTTCTGCACCCTGGCCGTCTTCTTCGCCTGCGATGCCTGTTTCAAGAGATCCCAGGCATCCCAATTCGCCTTCGACAGAAACGCCGCAGGCATGCGCAAAATCAACAGTCCGCCTGGTCACCGCGACATTGTATTCAAAATCAGCGGGTGTTTTGCTATCTTCTTTTAACGAACCATCCATCATGACAGAAGAAAAACCCAGTTGAATAGAACGCTGACAGACATCAGGTGAAGCACCATGATCCTGATGCATACAGACAGGGATATGGGGGAATTCTTCTATTGCCGCTAGGATGAGGTGGCGAAGAAAAGGTGCGCCAGCATATTTTCTGGCACCAGCAGAGGCTTGCACAATCACAGGACTATCCGTTTCATTCGCCGCTTCCATGATGGCCCGCATTTGTTCAAGATTATTGACATTGAATGCAGGAACACCATAGTTGTTTTCTGCAGCATGATCCAATAATTGTCGCATAGAAATTAAAGCCATTGTTACTCTCCCCTAATAATAATAAATTAAACTAATTGTTTTCCGAGCAAAATACCTAATCCTGTTAAGATTAAACCGCCTATGACACTGGCTAGAATATAAGCAAGCGCACGGCCAAAAAGCAAGTTTTCCATTAAAGTCATAGCTTCAAAAGAAAAAGCGGAAAACGTTGTGAATCCGCCTAAAAATCCTGTAATCAATAGATTATGCAATAAAGCGGAGTGAGAGTGAAATAAATTAATGATTAAGACGAATAAAAAGCCTATCAGGAAACATCCTGCCCAGTTGACAATGAGCGTTCCCCATGGAAACTCCTGCCCCAGATGGTGATAAAAAAAGTTTGCCATTACATAGCGTAGTAATCCGCCAATTGCGCTGCCAAGTATGACGAGGAGTAGGGATTTCAATGGCTAAGCTGCCATAAGATTTGCGACTTTAAGATAATCAATATACTTTAATTCTGACAGATGATCCCACCCTAATTCATAACAAAGAGTTGGCATATCTGATAAAAAGTTTCCATATCTTTCAGTAATTATTTTAGCGCCTGGCGTCAATCTATCAATAAAGCCAGATAACCAATCTCGCGTTTTTTCGATAACTTTCTCGTATTTCATATGATGATATTCGATATCTCTTCCTGAAATATCAGAAATATATTTATCATAATCATTCTCATTTTTTTCAAAAACCAAACATTGTTTCTCTTTTTGTTGTTTTTTACTGGAATATCTTCTTGCTCCAAAAAATAGACCCAGTTCAAAAGGCATATTGAATCGAGGAAAACCATGATTTTTATCTAACTGAGTACATGAAATATCATGAATGCCAAATTGACTTTCTTCGATAAGTTGTTCAATTTTTTGAATTCTATCTTCACCACTATTCTGCCGCTCTAATGCACATCGCGGTTTAAATCCGCAATCAGAAATCGTAAAGCTCACTGCACGGACAATCTCGGCGTATTCAGAATCGAATGGAAAATTTATAAATACATTTTTATTATATGAGTCATTAATTGGCATAAAAATCCCTCTATAAAACTAGCGTTATCTTTTCGTATCTAAACCAATGATTTTAATAACTGCAGGTTTCGTTGATTTAATTTGACCCGCTTCACGCATTGCCTTTACTTTTAATACAGCTCTTTTAATTTGTGCATTAGTTGAAGAAGACTTACCCCTTGCAATAATAACCTCGCGAAATGTGCTCATAATGCTCATCTCCAAAAAATTAACGTTATATTTATATTATACGTGCTTTTTTCTATCGCCTCAATAGCGTCTGGTTTTTGTATCTAACTTTCGCCATTGCATCCTTCATTGCTTCCTTTTACGGATATATTTTTAAAAATCCTGAACAGATTGATTTATAATTATTCATTGTATCATTGTTCTATTATTCCTCTACTCTTATAATTTTCATGTTATTCGTCCCACCATGCTGCCCGATCATATCACCACGCGTGATGATGACGTAATCACCTACATTCACAATATTTTTATTTAATAAAACCTGTATAGCTTGTTGATTAATATCTTTATGTTTGTCTACAGTAAAACCTACAGGATAGACACCTCTATATAAAGTCATTTTGCGTTCTGTTTTGATGCTAGACGTTAGACCATAGATGGGAATGCCCGATCGAATACGCGACATCCATAGCGGTGTAGAACCTGATTCTGTTAATGCAATAATCGTTCTAATCTTAAAGTGATTGGCAGCATACATTGTCGCCATTGCAATCGCTTCATCGACGTGTTCAAATTGACATTCTACACGGTGGCGGGAAACCTGGGTTAATTTTTGCTTTTCAGCGGTTTGACAAATACGTGCCATGGCAGAAATCACCACATCCGGATGATCGCCTGTCGCTGTCTCAGCAGATAACATTACTGCATCAGTACCATCCAATACTGCATTAGCAACATCAAATACTTCTGCGCGTGTAGGAATTGCATTATGGATCATGGATTCCATCATCTGCGTAGCTGTAATAACAGCTTTATCCAATGCACGTGCGCGATTGATAATATGTTTTTGAACCGCAGGTAATTCTGCATCTCCAATTTCAACACCCAAATCACCGCGCGCAACCATAACCGCATCACTGGCGTTGATGATTTCATCAATTGCTGTTACAGCTTCTGCACGTTCAATTTTTGCAACAATTCCGCAATCACTACCCGCTTCCTGGATTAATTTACGGGCTTCATGGATATCATCCGCAGATCTTGGAAATGAAATCGCAATGTAATCCGTACCTAAACGTACAGCGGTTTTTAAATCCGCTTTGTCTTTGTCTGTCAGCGCTTTTGCTGACAACCCGCCGCCCTGGCGATTGATACCCTTGTTGTTAGATAAAATACCGCCTATTTTAACAAGACAAATAATCCGCTGATTTTCTACACGCTGAACTTCAAATACCAATCTCCCATCATCGAGCAATAAAATATCGCCGGATTTAACATCTTGCGGTAAAGCTTTATAATCAATACCAACTTGTAGAGTATCACCCTCATCTGAAGCGAGATTGGCATCGAGGATAAAAATATCATTTTCTTGTAAACTGATTTTATCTTTGCGAAATTTTGCGATACGAATTTTGGGTCCTTGCAGATCGGCCAGGACACCAATTTCTTTCCCACAAGCTTTAGCGGCTTCTCTCACCAGATTAACGCGATTTTCATGATCGCCTGCTGTTCCATGTGAAAAATTAAGACGGACAATATCCAATCCTGCTGTGATCATACGCTTGAGTATATCCAAATCATTTGAAGCAGGCCCTAGTGTTGCAACAATTTTTGTGCGTCTTGGTGATGTCATTTTGTTCCCCTCTCTTCTAACATTTGTACTGCAGGTAATTTTTTCCCTTCTACAAATTCCAGGAAAGCACCGCCGCCTGTAGAAATATAGGAAATTTTATCTGCAACTTTAAATTGATCAATAGCACTTAACGTATCACCACCGCCTGCTAAAGAAAATGCTTTGCTTTTTGCAATCGCCAAAGCCAATTCTTTTGTGCCATTGGAAAAAGCCGGAAATTCAAAAACTCCCACGGGTCCATTCCAAAGAATAGTCCCCGCTTGCTGCAGCTGCTCTGCGTAATAAACCGCTGTTTCAGGCCCTGTATCCAGGATCATTTCATCAGGAAAAACTTCGTGTATAGATGTTGTACGCGGTGCTGCATCAGCTGAAAAAGTTTTTGCAGTTACAACATCTTTAGGCAAATAAATTTGAATATTCTTGGATTTTGCTATTTCCATTAGTCGTTTAGCCTCTGGGAGTAAATCAGCTTCGAATAAAGACTTACCTATTCCAATACCCTGGGCTGCCAAAAAAGCATTGGCAATACCACCGCCGACAATAAGCGCATCCGTTTTTTCTAATATTTTTTCTAATACGCTAAGTTTGGTTGATACTTTACTACCGCCAACAATAGCAATAAGCGGATGCGCGGGTTTTTCCAAAGCTTTGGATAAAGCCTCTAATTCTCTGACTAATAAAGGCCCTGCGCAAGCTATAGGGGCAAATTTTCCTACACCGTGCGTAGAAGCTTCTGCGCGATGCGCAGTGGCAAACGCATCCATGACATATACGTCACATAAAGCAGCCATTTTTTTAGAAAGATTTTTATCATCTTTTTTCTCACCAGGATTAAATCTGACATTCTCACAGAGTATTATCTCACCTGATTTAATTTCCAGATGTTCCAGCCAGTTTTTTTCAAATCTGATGGATTTATTTAATAACTCACTGAGGCGATTTGCAACAGGCCTAAGAGATAATGCTTCATCATATTTGCCCTCTTCTGGTCGACCA
>Ga0206909_1075_pt1 | contig 20471 bp, 13 predicted proteins | sample Alteio_BWOrgHeat_76_FD_152943 | JGI IMG/M metagenome (GOLD analysis project Ga0206909, IMG submission 152943) | Enriched cells from forest soil in Barre Woods Harvard Forest LTER site, Petersham, Massachusetts, United States -... | ecosystem: Environmental > Terrestrial > Soil > Temperate forest >...
TTCATCTTTATTGTTCCTGTTTTTTTTGTGAAGAATTTCCTGGAAATGTTGTTCATTCATTTCCCATTTATATTTTTTATAAAAAACTCCGGTGAAAACAGCAATGCAGATCACTGCAAACAATAACACGAAAGGATTTAATTCCGAATTGGCTTCCATGGTCGCGCGCTCGTACCAGCCACCTGTAAAGAGCGCTGTTACGATGCCCGCACCGATCAACAGCCCCCAGGGCAATCCAAACAATAATTGCCGCGAGAATTTTTTTTCGCGTTCACGGTTTTGCGACCAGTACTGAAAAAATTTTTCTTCTTCCGTTGAGATCATTCTGCAAAATTAAGACGCAGTTGCGTCATATCCATTTTTTAAAAATTCAATTGGTTGATCTATAATTTGCTATTTTGCTGAAAATATTTATTGTGTATAAATATGAAAGTTATTTAAAAGAATCCCTGCTGCATGATGGCGAAATGTCTTTGGCCCAGATCGGTTCTTTTACATTGACGAAAGAACCTTTTTTGGTTGATGGAACGGTAGCTGTAAATACACAGAAAATTATTTTTGAATACAGCAGAAAGGCAGAGACCTCTGAAAAATTACTTTTATTCATTGCAGAAAAAGAACACAAGAACAGGCAGATCGTTGCAATGGATGTTGAATCTTACCTCAATGAAATAAGGCAATTGATCAATACGGGCAAAGAACTTCCAATCGAGGGCATGGGTTATTTGCGGTTAAATAAATCGGGTGAATATGAATTTGTGCAACAGGCCTATGCTGATACCTTGAAGGACCTTAAGGCTCAACGGCTCAAACGCCTGCTCGACAGTTCAAAAGATGTGAAGATCGGACCCTTTGGTTTGACTACTTACCAGGATGCGAAAGACAAAGAGCTTATGCTCGGACTCGATCTGCAGGGTGGTATGAGTGTGACCATGCAGGTAGGATTGGATGGTTTGATAAAATCGCTTGCGAACTATACAAAGGATCCTGCGATAAACAAAGCACTTAACAATGCCGTTGCCATTAAAGCCAATGGCGGAGCAGATCTGATAACGCTTTTCAGCGATGAATTTAAAAAAGTAAGCAATGGCGAAAAGCTTGCACCTTTTTTTGTATCACGCAGCAATGGGCTTCTAAAATATGATGCATCAGATGATGATGTGATCTCTTATTTGAGGACACAAGCTACAAGTGCATTTAAGAATACAGTAAATATCCTTACAACAAGAATTGACCGGTTTGGTGTTGCTTCACCAAACATTAATCCGAATCCTGCAAAAGGAACGATCAACATTGAACTTGCCGGCATCAACGATCCTGAAAGAGTTCGCCATTATTTGCAATCAACTGCCAATCTGCAGTTCTTTGAAGTATATGATTTAAATGACATCGGCCAGGCATTGCAGGCATCAGATAAAAGTGTCAGTGATTATTTGAATGGCATCAAAGCGATTGATACAACGGCGAAAAAAGCAACTGACACTGCTTCAAAAGCAATTGCAAAAACTGCCAAAGTCATTGATACGACTACGTCTTACGGATTTAACAGCACATCAACTGCAACTACAAATACTAAAACAGCTTCGCCATCTCAGGACAGTATCAACCGCAAAAAGAATGAATCTCCCATATTTCAGATCCTTGGTTTCCCAAGAGACAAACAGGGAAATGTTGATGCAAGATCTGCATTCATCGGTTATGTGCAGGCAAAAGACACTTCGTTGATGGACAGCTATCTCGGATTGGATTTTGTCCGCAATAAATTTCCATCCAATCTTGTTTTCATGTATGGAAAAAATGAAAACCCCGATCCAAAGGCAAAGGACATTCTTCCATTGTATGCCATCAAAACACTTGATAATGGTGCTGCACCGCTCGAAGGCGAACATGTGAGTGATGCAAGACAGGATAATGATGAAAGAGGCAAAGTAATTATAAGAATGGGCATGGATGCGGTCGGTACAAGGATCTGGGCCGATATGACCACGAAGAATGCACCAAATGCTTCCAATGGAAATGTTTCTCATCCGATTGCGATCGTGCTTGATAATTTCGTGTACAGCGCACCATTTGTAAATGGACCGATACCAAACGGATCTTCAGAAATTTCAGGAAATTTTACTGTTGCTGAAGCGCAGGATCTTGCAGACATCCTTCAATCAGGAAAATTGCCCGCGCCCGCAAAGATAGTGCAGGAGCATGTTGTAGGCTCAACCCTTGGCAGCGAGGCAGTGCATGGTGGTGCTACATCTTTCATCATTGCATTCCTGGTGATATTCTCGTTGATGCTCATCTATTACAATACTGCTGGATGGGTTGCCAATATTGCCCTGATATTAAACTTACTTTTTACCATCGGTATTTTAAGCGCACTTGGCTTTACGCTTACTGCTCCGGGCATTGCAGGTTTGGTATTGACGATAGGCATGGCAGTGGATACCAACGTAATTATTTTTGAAAGGATAAAAGAAGAATTGACCAAGGGCAAGAGCTATACACTTGCCGTAAGCGACGGTTATAAACGTTCTTACGCACCAATTTTGGATGCGCACGTTACCACATTTTTAACGGCTGCAATTTTGTTTTCATTCGGCCTCGGCCCTGTACTTGGTTTTGCAACGACGCAGATGATCGGTATCATCTTGTCATTGTTCTGCGGCATACTTGTATCGCGGATGATCACAGATTTTTATACAAATAAAAAACGCCACTTCGAATATTTTACAGGCATCTCTAAAAGAATATTCCAGCATGCAAGTTTCAAATTCATTGAATACAGAAAATATGCTTACGGCATTTCTGTAGTGGTGCTTTTGCTTGGTGTTGGTTCTTTTATTCATGGCTTTGATAAAGGCGTAGATTTTCAGGGTGGCCGCAGCTATACCATTTTGTTTGATAAAGTATACAAAACGGATGATGTTGGAAATGAACTGAAAAAAGTTTTTGGAGAATATCCGATTATCAAAACTGTTGATAAAGCAAACCAACTGAACATTACCACTTCGTATAAAATTGATGAAACGGGCAATACGGTTGATTCATCTGTTGAACACACATTGTACGGCGGCCTGCAGAAATTTTTACCGGCAGGAACAAGCTTCAACACTTTCGATACAAAATACAAACAGGATTCTGAAACGGTACTCCCAACAATTTCGCAGGACTTGAAAAACGGTGCGACCAAAGCAGTGATCTTCGGGCTCATCGTCATCTGCCTCTATATTTTCATCCGTTTCCGCGATTGGCGTTATTCGCTCGGAACAATCGTTTCTTTATTGCACGACGTATTTGTGACGCTCGCAGTATTCAGTTTTCTTAAAGACATCGGATTACCATTTGCTTTGGAAATAGATCAGTATTTTATCGCGGCAGTTCTAACGGTGATTGGGTTCTCGATGAATGATACTGTAATTGTGTACGACCGTATCCGTGAAGATTCAAAACTGATGAAAGGCGAAAGCAAAGAAACAATCATCAACCGCGCGATCAACCAGACCTTGAGCCGCACGGTGATGACTTCATTGACCGTGTTCCTTACGCTTTTGATATTGTTTGTGTTTGGCGGCGAGGTGACACGCGGTTTTGCATTTGCAATGCTGATCGGTGTGATCACGGGAACGTATTCTTCTATTTTTGTGGCAGCGCCTATCCTTGTTGACTTTGGACGGAACAGGCCACTCGGCACAAACACAAATGAAACAAAAAAATAAAAGAGTTTTTATTTTTTATTCATAATATTGCAATTCAAACGATGCCTGCCATAAAACAGCAGGCATTGCTATTTTATATAACGTATAAATTAATTGTTAATTAATAAAATCATAGAAGCAAGAAGTTTATTTTTGCACCGCTTTTAAAAGCTCTAATTGAGATTGAAGAATATCAGAATAAATACCGCCCGTTTTTTTGCTTTTATCGTAGCAGTTCAGGTACTTAATCTATGTATCGATACACAAACTTTTCAACCCATTCAGGCAAAACACACCGTAGGTTATTTTAATGAGATCAATTCTTTCGTTGAGTACTTTGCAGAAGTTGTTTTGGATCACAAGAATGCAATGCCCGAATACCAGAAATCATCCCACGAAAGCCAACAGCTTCATAAACATTTTCCGACGAATCATCTGGCAGTTAATGAGAAAAAACCTTTTCTGCATCCATTTCAAACTGATAATATACTTCTTTCAGTCGTGCAGGAAAAATACAATTATCTTTATTATAAGAAGATTAATCCACCTCCTCCCAAAGCATAAACATTTAATTGAATCATATTCCCTCTCGGTTCAAAAACCGACACTCATTATTTTCAATACATGAAATATGGTAAAACTTTCGTTTAGCAAGGTTTATAGTAAATGGATATTCCTGATCTGCTGCTTCTGCACATTTCATTCTTATTCGCAGACAACAGCTCAAAGCATTGATACGCTTTCGCTCACGCTTCAGCAGGCGCAGCAAAGGTTTCTCGACAGCAATTATGCATTACTTGCACAGCGCTACAACATTGATGCGCAGCGTGCATTGATCATCCAGGCAAGATTATTGCCTAACCCAAACCTATCTGTTTCGCAGGGATTTTATAATGCACAGACAAAACAATTCTTACCGTTTGGAAGTAATGGCGAAACACAGGCAGGCTTGTCGCAATTGATTTTACTTGCAGGAAAGCGCAACAAACAAATAAAAATTGCAGAGGCGGATGAAAAATTATCAGAGTATCAATTTTACGATCTGATCAGAACATTGAAATATACTTTACGCACTGATTTTTTTAATATTTATTACCTGCAGCAATCTGCAAAAGCTTATGATGAAGAAATAAGTTCGCTTCAGCAGGTCGTTACGGCATTTAATGAACAGGAAGGCAAAGGTTATATTTCTGAAAAAGAAGTAGTGCGCATAAAAGCACAATTGTATAGCCTTCAGGCAGAATATAATGCGCTCATTAACCAGATCAATGATACACAAAGTGAAATAAGATTGGTGCTGCAGGTTCACACATCTTACATCAATCCGTTGGCAGACACCACTGCTGTGCAATCGTTGGATCCTTCGCAATATTCATTGAGCACACTGATCGATTCTGCATACAACGGCCGCACCGATCTGATGATCGCAAAAGCAAATACTGATATCAGCAAACTGAATTACACTTATCAGAAATCGCTTGCTGTGCCGGATCTTACACTTGCTGCAGCTTATGATCAGCAGGGCAGCTATATACACAATTTCAATTCGATCGGTTTTGGAATAGACATTCCAATTTTTAACCGCAACCAGGGCAATATTAAATCGGCCAGATCAATGATTGATTTTAATAGTGCCACTCAAAAAAGTGTAACGGCAACTGTAGAAGAAAATGTTTATCGGTCTTTGCAAAAAGCAATTGATGCTGATAAAATGTATAAGAATATAGACCCGAAATTTTCGGGAGATTTTGAAAGACTGATGCGCGAAGTATTGATGAATTATCAAAAAAGAAATCTCAGCCTGCTCGACTTCCTTGATTTTTATGATTCTTACAAACAAAATATCTTACAGATAAACAGCATAAAATTCAATAAGGTCAGTGCATTCGAAGACCTCAATTTTTATACAGGAACAAACCTTTTCAACGAATAATAAATTCCTTCAGATATGCAAAAAATGATAAAAGCAATTTGTGTCGGCGGCCTATTTTTATTTTCGGGCGCTGCCCTTTTGCAATCGTGCAAAAGCAATGATGCAGCAGATCCCAATCAGCAGGGAAAATATGTAATGCCTGATTCATTGTTCCGAACATTGAAAATCGATACAGTTACAAAATGCCCTTTAGTGAATACCATAACACTTACAGGACAGGTGGCATTCAATGATGATAAAGTGGCAAAATTATACCCGATGGTCAGCGGCACCATTCAGGGCATAAATGTAATGCTGGGAGATTATGTAAATGCCGGGCAGCAACTTGGCGTTATCAGAAGCTCAGAAATGGCTGGCTACAGCAATGATCTTGTAAATGCGCAAACCAATTTGAGCGTTGCAAAAAAGAATCTTGACGCAACACAGGATATGCTTTCGAGCGGGCTTGCTTCGCAAAAAGATCTTTTAAGTGCGCAGGCTTCCTATGCACAGGCACAATCTGAATTGAACAGGGTGAACAGTGTATTGAAAATAAACGGCGGCAGTACACAGGGAGACTATGTTGTAAAATCGCCCATCAGCGGTTTTGTGGTTGAAAAATTTGTAACAAATGACATGGCGATTCGCTCAGATAATGGTACCAATCTTTTTACCATCTCAGACCTCAGCAATGTATGGATCATGGCAAATGTATATGAATCGAATATAGCCAATGTGCATTTGGGAGACAGTGTTACAGTTACCACACTTTCTTATCCTGATAAAATTTTCAAAGGAAAAATTGATAAGATATTGAATGTACTCGATCCTACCAATAAAGTAATGAAGGTACGTGTGGTATTGCCCAATCCGGGCTATCTGTTAAAGCCGGAAATGTTTGCAAGTGTCACCATTACAAATCAGGAAAATGAGCGCGCCCTGTGCATACCATCGCAGGCATTGATATTCGACAATAGCCAATACTATGTACTTGTTTACAAAAGCAATACTGACATTGAAATAAAACCTGTAAGGATAATCAATACTGTAGGTAACAAAACATTTATTTCAACGGGTATTGATGAAGGCGATATCATTATCGGATCACAGGCCGTTTTAATTTACCAGGCATTAAACGCATAATGAATAAAAAATAAATCATCATCAGATGAATAAATTCCTTAAAAATGTTATTGCCTTTTCGCTGAAAAATAAATATTTTATTTTTTTTGCTACACTCCTGCTCCTGATCGGTGGCATCATCACTTTCATGAATATGCCCATCGAGGCATTTCCTGATGTTACCAATACGGAAATAACCATCATCACACAATGGCCCGGACGAAGCGCTGAGGAAGTTGAAAAGTTTGTGACGATTCCCATAGAAATAGCAATGAATTCTGTGCAGGGAAAAACAAGTCTTCGTTCGACCAGCATCTTCGGGCTTTCTTATGTCAAGATAATTTTTGATGATGGATGGGTTGATAAGGACGCACGTATGCAGGTCAACAGCCTGCTCGGCAATGCCAATCTACCCGATGGGATCAATCCTGCCGTACAACCACCAACAGGACCTACCGGAGAAATTTACCGTTATACATTACGAAGTTCTTTCCGTGATGTGAGGGAACTCAAGACCATGCAGGATTGGGTAATCGACAGGCAATTGAGATCCGTTCCGGGCGTAGCAGACATTAACAGTTTTGGCGGAGAGGTAAAGACTTATGAGATCCGCGTTGATCCCGGAAAACTCGCCAACCTTGGCATCACGCCTCTGGATGTTTATAACGCTGTAACAAAAAGCAACATCAATATCGGTGGCGATGTGATCAATAAAAACAACCAGGCCTATGTGGTGCGTGGTATTGGTTTGCTGAATGATATCAATGAGATAAAGAACATCATCATTCAAAATGTCAACGGCATTCCTGTACTTGTAAAAGATGTGGGCGAAGTAGAAATTTCAAACCAGCCACGGCTTGGCCATGTGGGTCGTTCAGATGCAATCACAGATTCTTCTGGAAAACGTATTGGCACCAGTGATGAAGAAGATGTGGTGGAAGCGATCATCGTAATGCGCAAAGGTGCAAACCCCACAGAAGTAGTGCAGGCGGTAAAAGCGAAGATCAATAAATTGAACAGAGATGTTTTACCACCCGATACCAAAATAATTCCTTACTACGACCGTGAAGATCTTATTCATTTTGCCACAGATACTGTACTTCACAATCTCGTTGAAGGTATATTGCTTGTTACACTTATCGTGTCGCTCTTCATGTTCAACTGGAGAACAACATTGATCGTTTCCATCATCATTCCGCTTGCATTGCTTTTTGCATTCATCTGTCTGCGTTTAATGGGCATGTCTGCAAATCTGCTTTCTTTGGGCGCAGTGGATTTCGGTATCATCATTGATGGTGCTGTCGTCATGGTCGAAGGCATGTTTGTCGTCATGGATCAAAAGGCAAAAGAAGTAGGTATGGAACGTTTTAACAAGCTCGCAAAAATGGGCTTAATAAAACAAAAAGGCAGCGAACTTGCAAAATCAATTTTCTTTGCAAAGCTTATCATCATCGCAGCATTGTTACCGATCTTTTCTTTTCAGAAAGTGGAAGGAAAAATGTTTTCGCCGCTTGCATACACATTGGGATTTGCATTGCTCGGCGCTTTACTTACCACGTTGACTCTCGTTCCTGTTCTCATCAACCTTTTATTAAGAAAGAATGTACGCGAGAAACACAACCCGATAGTAGAATTCCTGACAAAAATCATGACAGGTCTTTTTACATTCACTGTAAAAAACAAAAGACTCGCATTGATATCCTCTCTGATCATTGTCGTTGCAGGATTATATTCTTTCAAATTCCTCGGAACAGAATTTTTACCCGAACTTGATGAAGGATCAATTTGGTTAAGGGTGCAAATGCCTTACAGTATTTCGCTTGACAAATCAGTTGAAATTTCAAAACAGGTCAGAGCAGATCTGATGAGTTTTCCGCAGGTGAAAACGATCGCTTCGCAAACAGGCCGGCCGGATGACGGAACCGACGTGGCAGGATTTTACAACAACGAATTTGATGTGATCCTTTATCCCGAAGATAGCTGGAACCCGCATCTGACAAAGGATGAGCTGGTAGATACAATGAACAAAAAATTGTCGGAGATACCCGGTGCCGATCTCAATTTTTCTCAACCGATCATGGATAATATTGAAGAAGCAGTGTCAGGCGTGAAAGGATCCATCTGTGTGAAAATTTTTGGAGACTCTTTGAATTACATGGAAGATAAAGTAACTGATGTGTATGACATTTTGAAAAAAGTGCGCGGCATCGGAGACCTTGGTGTGATAAAAAATATCGGGCAGCCTGAGCTCGACATTGATCTTGATCAGCAAAAAATGGGTTTGTATGGCGTTGCCACAGCAGATGCAAATGCCGTAATAGAAATGGCCATCGGCGGCAAAGCTGCAACAACATTATATGAAGGCATCAAACAATTTGATGTAAGGATACGTTTTCCCGAACAATACCGCGAAAGTGTTGACGATATCGGCAATCTGTTGGTGCCGACGCAAAGCGGAAGTAAAGTGCCCATCAAGGAAATTGCAAACATTACCATGAAAACGGGGCCCTGCCTTATTTTCCGTGATGACAATGAACGTTACTCAGCACTTAAATTTTCCGTGCGTGGCCGCGACATGGGCAGCACCATTGCAGAAGCGCAGGCAAAAGTTGATTCTGTGGTAAAATTAAAACGTGGCTACCGAATGGTTTGGCAGGGTGATTTTGAAAACCAGCAAAGAGCTTCACAACGACTCGAGCAGGTCGTACCGATCAGTCTGCTACTGATATTCCTTTTGCTCTTTGTAATGTTCGGCAATCTGAAAGATGCAGGCCTTGTCTTTCTGAATGTGCCTTTTGCGATCGTCGGTGGCATTGCTGCATTGTTCATCACAGGAACCAATTTCAGTATTTCCGCAGGTATTGGTTTCATTGCACTTTTTGGTATCTGTATATTATTCGGCGTATTGCTGATCACAGAATTCAAACATAATCTTGAAAAGAATAAACGGCAAAAGAATGGGCTTTACAAGGCCGTGAAACTCGGCGTGAGCGTGAAGATAAGGCCTGTGATGATGACCGCATTCATGGCTGCACTTGGTCTGCTTCCTGCAGCAATGTCGCATGGGATCGGTTCCGAAAGTTCAAGGCCGTTGGCAAGGGTTGTGATCGGTGGTATTCTGTTTGCAATGATGTTCTCATTGCTTGTATTTCCTGTGATCTTTGCATGGGCTTACAGAAAATTCAATACCAAATATGAAGATACTGTTGACGAGAATCCATAATTTTTTTGGAAAGAATATTTATTTGAATAAAAAATAATTGTTTCTGTTTTTTCGATGTTATCGACAAAAATTATTTTAATGATAACATTGAAAAGAAGATTGATTCGCGATACGCTCTCACATTGTTTGCCTGACAACAACGTTGCAAAAAAAGTAAACTGAGCAAAGCCTGCTCGGTTTACTTTTGCGCAAAATTCCCGGAACGCAGAATAATTGAAATTCTTTTTCGGGCATAATACTTTTTATTTATTACATGCATTTCAAGTCTGGAAATTTTTAAACCTCTAAGTATAATTTTAGGATAGCTTAAAATATAATTTTAAATATTAAAAAATATTTTTTAGACAACTCTAAAAAATATTATCTTCACCGAATGAGCATAAAATTTATTCTTACTGTTATACCAGCGATCAGCTTATTGACAGCACGGGCGCAATCAAAAAATGACTCAACGCAACCAGCAAATAAAAAATATTCCATTCATTGGCAGGCAACTACAATTCCGCAATATCATTTTAATTTTTATGCGCCTTATTCCGGCAAAAACAGTTTGTTGCCAAGCGAACCTGTAAAAGCGTCTGTAACATCCACTCTTTTTTTAGCATACAATCCTTTTAAAAATACTTATCTCATCTTTGACCCCGAAGTAGCTGGCGGCAAGGGTTTCAGCCAAACATTAGGCATCGCAGGTTTTCCAAACGGAGAAATTTACCGTGTCGGCAATCCTCATCTTCAACCTTATATTGCACGATTGTTTGTTGAACAAAGATTTCCATTATCAAACAGAAAGGAAATTAATGAAAATGATGAAAATGAAATTCAGCAATCCGTTTCAAAAGATTATGTTTCTGTTTCTGCAGGAAAATTCAGTGTCACAGATTTTTTTGACAACTCTTCCGTCAGCGATGATCCGCGCACACAATTCCTGAACTGGGCTTTGTTCGGAAGCGGCGCATGGGATTATCCTGCCAATACGCGCGGTTATAATTTCGGCGCAGTGCTGCAGGTCTTTTATCATGACTGGGCATTTATTTATGCAAATACTTTTGAACCAACTGTTGCCAATGGTTCCAATCTTCAGTGGAAAGGAACGGATGCAATGGGACAGGTTTGGGAAATAGAAAAAAACAATATTCTAAAAAAAGATAACGAAAAACATAATCTTAATTTTCGCGGAGGCATATTCTGGAACCGCGCAGATATGGGCAACTATGCAACATCCATTGCCATTGCAAAAGCAACAAATACAACACCCGACATTACCGACAGCCGCGAATTTGGCAGAGCAAAATGGGGATTTTATGATGCGCTTGAATTGAATGACGGCGCTTCTCATTTCAGTATAAAAAGCAGCTGGAATGACGGGAAGAATGAGACATGGGCATTTACCGAAATTGACAGAAGCTATGCTGCAGCGTACCGCGTTGACGGTATTTTGTGGAACAGAAAAAATGATGGTGCCGGCATTGCGTATGTACATAATGGTCTTTCTTCTGAACATGAGCAATACCTTGCTGACGGCGGTTATGGTTTTTTAATTGGTGATGGAATGTTAAATTATGGCTCAGAACAGATCGCTGAATTTTATTACTCCTTTGGTATTTTGAAAAAAATATTTCTCAGCCCCGATTACCAGTTTGTTTTGCATCCTGCATATAACAAAGACCGTGGACCGGTGAATATCGTTTCACTGCGTTTGCACGTTGCGTTGTAATTAGATTATTGCAAGCTTCACTTCCCCTTAACAAACTTTAGCGCAATTGCTGCAGTCAGATATATGTGCAACAATATTTCAATTGCACAAAACAAAAAGCAGTTTGATCAACTTAAAAAATCGAGTTATGAAAACGAAATTCAACATATTTATTTTTGCAGCAATTCTCTTAACGGCAGCATCCTGCAGCACTTCGAGAACTGCAATGGCACAATCGCAATCTCCTAATGATGCATACAGCGATAATGGAAATTATCAAAACGATAACAGCCAGCAGCAGTATCAAAATCAGGATGGCCAGGGAAATTTTAATAACAATAATGACGCCTACAGCGACAACGGAAATTATCAAAACGATAACGGCCAGCAGCAATATCAAGACCAGAATGATTATGACAATTCCGGTGACGATGGGCAATATGCGCAAGGGGATCAAAATGTGAACATCAACACATTTAATGACGCACTCAGCCCTTATGGAAATTGGGTCAATGATCCGGCTTATGGCCAGGCATGGGTTTGCAATATTCCGGGGTTTGTGCCATACAGTACAGGCGGACATTGGGTTTACACCGATTATGGCTGGACTTGGGCTTCTGATTATGCATGGGGTTGGGCTCCATTTCACTATGGCCGTTGGGCTTACGCAAACCGTGGCTGGGAATGGGTTCCCGGCTACACTTGGGGACCAGCATGGGTTGGTTGGCGCACAGGCGGAGACTATTACGGATGGGCTCCTTTAGCACCAGGTTTCCGTGTTGGGTTTGGCATTGGTTTCGGTGGCTATGGATATATACCTGCTGAAAGATGGAACTTTGTGCAGCGTGGTTATCTTGGCAGCCCTTACCTCGGCAGATATGCTTTTGGCGGCGCAAGAGGTGTAAATATTTTCAGAAATACAACAGTCATCAACAACACCAATATTTATAACCGGACAGCTTATGCAACAGGGCCAAACAGAGCTGAAGTAGAAAAATATTCCGGCCACGCAATTGCTACGGCAAGAATTACAAATGCTGCAAGACCCGGTGCAACCGTTGCATCTGCAAACGGTGTGAGCATGTATCGTCCCACGATGAGAAGCAGTGTAAATGCAAGCAGCAATTTTAACAGGAACACAAGTATGAACAACAGCAATGCACAAAGATTGCAAGCAACACAACAACATAGTTTCAGTAATGTGCCACAACAACAACGTACAAATACTGCGGTAAATAATCGATACAATAATTATAATAACGCAAGCAGAAATTATAATTCAGTGCAGCAAAATTTTCAGAACAGGAATACTGCAACACAGAATTTTTCGCAGAACAGGCAAACGCAGCGTTACAATAATTATCAACAAAGAAATAATTACAGTCAGCCAAATACAAGCCGCGCAGTGGTTCCGGCAAGAAGTTATAGCCGCACTCCAAGTTATCAACCAACAAGGTCTTATGCAAGCGCGCAAAGCAGCAGAAGCTTTAGCGGTGGAGGAAACAGAAGTTTTGGAGGCAGCAGAAGTTCAGGTGGCGGAAGCCGTGGCGGCGGAGGCTCGAGAAGAAGATAATATGTTTTGAAGGGTTGAGGTTAATGTAAAAGTCCGGTAAGCAATTACCGGATTTTTTATTTAAAAAAATTATTTATTGATGTTCATTTAAAAGTATAAAACGAGCTCGCCTGTGCAGTGCATGTGATCACCATATCGTTGATGCAAACATGTGCAGGAAGATTGCTGCAATAAAAAACAGCTTCAGCAATATCAGCAGCATGAAGCGGTTCATAACCTTCATACACATTTTTTGCTTTGGTTTCATCGCCTTTGAAACGTGTGATGGAAAATTCTGTTTCGGCAGCGCCGGGATGAATGGCAGTTACTTTTATTTTATGCGGAAGCAGATCGATCCTTTGCGACTGGCTGATCGCATCCACTGCATGTTTGCTGGCACAATAAATATTTCCGTTCTGATAAACTTCTTTCGCAGCAGTGGAACCGATATTGATAATATGCCCTTTTTTATTTTTTATAAAAAAAGGTATGATGGCCCTTGAAACATAGAGCAAGCCTTTCACATTTGTATCGATCATTGTTTCCCAGTCATCGAGCGATGCATTTTCAAAACTGTCTCGCCCCAAAGCAAGCCCTGCGTTGTTTACAAGCACATCAATGTTTTTCCATTCTTCGGGAATATGGTTGAGCGAATTAAAAACTTCTTCTTTTTTTTGAACATCAAATACAAGCGGCAATATTTTTATTTTGTGCAATGATGATAATGAAGTTGCCAGTTCATCCAATCTTTCTTTTCTTCTTCCGGTGATGATGCAGTTCCAGCCTGCGGCTGCAAATTTTTCTGCGATGGCTTTTCCAAAACCTGATGTAGCGCCGGTGATGAGAATAATTTTATTCATAATAATTTGAGCGTTGAATTTTGTGAAACCGAAGTTCAATTTATATTCTAAAGATGAACGGAGCGTCGCAACGAAGATGCCATGAAAAACAAATGTTGACAAAACAAAAGATCAATTCAAATTTTTTACGGCTTATCTTATCAAAACAACCGTTCCTTTTGCAGTTGCCTTATTGCCAAGATAATCTATTGCTTCGGCAGCAAAAACATAAGTGCCTGCTGCTTGTTTTTCGCCGTTGATGTTGCCATCCCAACCCTGCCCTATTGCAGTTGTGCTGTAAACAATATTTCCCCAACGGTTGTACACGCGGAAGAAATTGAGTTGTTTCATTCCTACTAAAATCGGTTTTAAAATATCATTTCTTCCGTCGCCGTTTGGTGTGAATGCAGAAGGCACAAATATTTCAGGCGCTGTTTTAAAGACGATCACTTTTAAAGAATCCGTGCTGAAACAACCTTGTGCATTGATTGCTTTGACAGTGTAAACAATCGAGTCGATCGATGGGCCTAAAGTAACCACTGGGTTTGCAATATCAGGATTGTTCATGCCGGTTGAAGGCGTCCAGATATAAGTATTGCCGCCGGATGCATTCAATTGCAGCGGTTGGTTGGCAACGATACTCGTATCATCTCCCGCAAAGGCAATTACTTTTGGAATAACAGTAACAGTGACTGAATCAGTTGAAGGTTTCGGGCAGCCGAGCGTATCAGTCACCGTAAAAAAATAAGTGGTGGTACTTTGCGGGCCGGCGATCGGCGTGAGTGTATTCGCATTAAGCAAACTGTTTGTTGGTGACCAGGTAAAATGATTGCCGTTCATTGTTCCGCGGAGTTGTGCAGTAAAGCCGTAACAAATTGAAGTGTCTGCAAAAGCGTTTGCAAGCGGGTATGGCACAACCTTAATTATTTTAGAAGCGACAGCGGTACATTTACCCACACTTCCAATGACTGTATAAATTGTGTTGACCAAAGGCGAAGCAATCGGCGCACGAATATTTGTTTGATTCAAACCTGTTGGCGGCGACCATGAAAAATACAGGGCATTTGTATTGTCGATTATTTGAATACTGTCGGTCTTACAGATCGTTGTATCAGGGCCAATATCAATGTTTACCTGGTGAGTAACATTTACAAGAATAGAATCAGTATTTGCGCATCCTTTATTATCATTGAACGAAACAGTATAGGTAGTATTGGTCTGCGGATATACAAAAGGATTTTCAACGGAAGGCCCGATAATATTATAATCAGGCGACCAACTCCATAAATAACCGTTGCCATTTACATCGGATGATGCAAATAAATGCAAAGTGTCGAGATAACAAATAAGTGTATCGCGAAAAGGAAGGATAAGAGACGGCTTTGCCAATACATCAATGACCTTCGAGATCGTGTCGAGGCAACCTTTATTACTTCCAACGATCAGTACGACTGTTTTTAAACCGGTATCTGCATATTTATAAACGGGATCTTGCGCAGTTGAATATACTGATGCATTTTGATTTGCACTGTCCAGATCCCAGGCCCATTCATTCACTGCTCCGAATTTAGAAGTCGTGGAATCTATGAATTGATAGCCTTCATTCACACAATTTCCATACACACCAAAATTTGGATGAAAACCGGGATAGACCTTTGCAAGTGATATTGCTGTATCTGTACATTCCTGTCCGCGGTTTACGATCAGTGTTACTTTATACGTTCCCGTATCTGCATAAACATAAGTTGGAGATGATCGGGTAGAAGTATCTGTTGTACTTCCCGAAACTCCAAAGTCCCAGTAATAAGAATTTATAAGTGTTGAGCTGCTCTGATTGCTGAAGGTAAAACTGTAATTGCCGCAATTGACATAAGAAGTGCTGAGCGTTGCCTGCGGAATATTGCAGCTTGATACGATCAATATAAAATCTTTTCTGTGGCTGCTGATCAGGATGCCATTTCTGTATTCGTTTGCCTGTACGCATACTACATAAGGTGCAGCTATAGGTGCAATACCCGAGATAAGTCCTGTTGATGAATTGATAGTAACATTGCTGCCAAGCGGACTTACTCCGCTATAGGGTGAAACATAATCTACCGGCGTGTAGGGCGGGGTACCGGGTGGATCATTGCCGGCATCCATAATGGCGCCGCCATCATAAGCAGCAATAAAAGTATAGCTCAATGAATCTTCAGCATCGGGATCTACTGCACCAAAATCTAATGAGAATTTACTTCCTGCACAAACCAGTGCGGTATCTTTTAATTTAAAGACAGCACTGGAATTATGGCCGCTTGCCAATACGTCTGTCCCCGGTATCATACATTCATAAGTGGCGCCGGGCACTGTCGTTCCATTCAATGCATTGTCTTCTACATTTATAGAACCAAGCCTGCAGCATGTTTGAAAGGCAATAAGATAACCGCTTGCATTATCAGACAACTCAATCTGTGTTGTATAAGTAGCCACTTCATAAGTAACCGGAGGCTTTGAAGAAATACATACAGGATATGTGGTAAGGTTGATAGTATCGTAAGTTGTTCTGCTTGCTTCAAAAGGAATTTGCGCCTCAGTATAGGGCACCGCATTTACAAATACACCAAGAGTAACAATAGGCGGCAACTGTGCAGCATTGGCACCAGCATAAAAGTTTCTGAACAGGCGCAGTGTAACAGAATAAATACTTTGGTTGGTAGCACTGTTGTACCCAACGTATGAATAATAAACCTCTCCGCCCAAAACATGATGCGCAAAAGAAATACAGTGACTGAAGCATAAAAATAATATGATGGAAATATGCCTTTTCATTACACTGCAGTATCTCTTACAAAATTAAAAATTGATTCATTCACTTTTGCAGCAGCTTCCCACATGCCCATGTGCGCAACATTTTTGAGAATGTAAATATACGATGTTGCCGGAAGATACATTTGCTGCAATACATCATTCAACGGCGCTGCCGCATCTTCCGCTCCTGCGATAAATAATACGGGAATTTTCGCCTCGCGTAAAACATTTGTTCTCTCGGGGCGATTCATCATAGCAGTATAATATTGCACCAAACTTTCTGCTGAAAAATTTTTTCCTTTTTCAATTAAAGCTTCCACTATTTCAGGAAAAATTTTTTTGAATGATGCTGAAAATAAATTCGGCGCTGTCGTTTTTATAAATGAATAAGCGCCATATTCTTTCATCAGTTCAATTCCTTTTTTGCGCGCTTCTTTTTTCTCTGCACTGTCTGCAAATGCTGTAGAATTTACAAACCCAAAGCCACAAAGCATTTCAGGATATTTTTCTGCAAATGCCAAAGTAATGTATCCACCCATACTATGCCCGAGCATTACGCAGTTATCAATTTTTTCATTTTGCAATAATGCACAGACACAAGCGGCAAAATCGTCAATCATCCATGGTTTACCATCCATTGGTGAAGAACCACTTCCCGGCAGATCAGGCACGATCAATGTGAAATATTTTTCCAAAAAAACAATCTGCTCTTTCCACACATTTCCATCTTCAGCAAAGCCATGCAGCAACACAATCACAGGCAAATCACTCCCGTATTTCCGGTAGAAGATTTTTGATTGATGGTATAAAAAATATTGCTCCATTTTTTAAACAACGGAAAGACGGTAACTTCTGTAAGACAAAAGTAAAACAATGGGCACGAGTGCAACATCAAATTGCTGCGGAATCGCCGACCAGAATAATAACAACAGAATATTGATGAGAGAAACAAGCAGGAAATATTTTCTGATCCTTCGCGGGTTTTTCAAAATAAAAAATGCAGCGATAAAATTTGTCGGCAATGCCCACGCTACATTCCAATTGTTGTGATAGGCTGTATAATCAGAAAAAAGCCAGAGGAATAAAATGAGAATTCCCAGCAAGCCGGTAACATAAAACAACAGCGAATCAAAAATTTTCAACGCAAATTTTGCTTTTGTATTTTGACTTAATGAAAGCAACATCACCATCGCAGCAAGTACAATAAATAATATGAACGGAATATAATTGTACGAAACATCTTTTTTCACGTTCGCTTCAAACACTTTGCCCTTCTGCATTACAAGCATTTTGCCGTTTCCTTTCGCACTATCGATGCCGTACATTAAATATTCCGGAAGAAACATTGCACTCGAAGTATTCAACGTGCCATCTGCTTCACTGCCGAGTAAAATATCAAAGCCCAATTTTGTCCACGGTTCACCTCCGCGGTCGAGATATTCGTACAAAAGATCTCGGTATGTTGTACCGGGCGGTACAAGTTGTGAAGCAATATTAAATGAGCCAGTATTTTTTGCAAGTATGTCGCGGATGCGCGTGGTGCAGTTGTCAAACAAAAAATCGTAATGATAAAAACGGTTGCTGTCCTGCATGTTTTTCTGTATCGCCTGATAGATTGCCGTTTTCTCTTTTCCCGAAAGGTTGAGAACCTGTTCGTACACGCTTCGCTGGTCTTCGCGGTACTCCTGCATAAAATCCGTGAAGTAAAATGCTGACAAAGAATACAGCAGTTTGCCGCGTGCAAATTTCATGTAGAAGTTGGGTGTATCAAAATCAAATGTTCCCCAATTGTACACGATGTCGTTGTGCTGCATGCTGTCAACAATGCGGATGGCGCTGTGTCCGAAAGTGGAATACAACTCATCTCCCGGCGCGCAGGTAAGTACGCTGATGCGCAAACCTGTAGAATCGTTTTGTGCAAAAGATTTATAAGAAAAAAAATAAAAACTAAAAATGAAAATGAAGCGGAATATTTTGAACATGCAGAAATAAATTGAGGCGGGAAAGTTCGTTAATAAAACGATTCAAATGATCAATTTAATAATTCGCGAATGCACTGAATGGCAACCGGATCGCATTTCAAATTATTTTTTTATGGGCCGGGCTGCATTGCTGCTATGAAACTGCAGTGGCGTTGGCACCGTTGAAATTTTGGAATGCTATTGAGCAATTGGCGCAGCACGTTCTATTCATTCAATCCGCAGAATAGTGCAATGAAGGATTATATTTGTGACAAAGAATATTACTGATGGATGCTTTCTTTTCTTTTGATAATAAATATACAGTTCATAGTCCTATCGAGCATGTTCGCTCAGAAATAAAATCTTTAATAGACAAACCTTGGTATGATTTTTCAGGAAAAATATCCGGCAAGCTCAACGATGATGATAGTTTCAAGCTTAGGCCAAAATTGTCTATTGGGTTTCAGGGAATTCTTGGGTCTCAGGGAATTTGGTTTGCCCAATCACCTACTTACATAACAGGCAGTTTGAAAGAAGAAAATGGAAATACCATAATAGAAATTATAAGCAGACCCAATTTTTCTTTCATAATACTTTTTTATTTGATTGCTATGACAGTCATTAGTGAGGCTCTTGGAATAAGTAAATTTACTCAGGCTAGCTTGAGTGAGATATTCTTTGAATTTATTCCCATTTGTATTGTTGTGGTTTTACTAATGATTTTTGCCGTAAAACGACTCAGGAATCGCTTTGAGCGACTGTTGAATTTAATCAGAGAATAATCATCATCATTGTATATGAAGAATACACATCCCGCGAAGCTCAGTCTCGGGCTATTTCACAATGATTTTAGTACCTCATTTCCATAAATACCTAATTTTCAAACTATTACAAAACAAAAAGGGGGTTCCACGTCATTCGTTGGCGTTCACGCGTTACGCAGGGACGTTCCTGCGTTGCGCGCGGGTGTCCGCCGGAAGCACAGGAACGTTCCTGTATTGTTCAGGAACACCCGCGCGTTACAGAGGAACGCCAACGAATTGCTCAGGAACACCCGCGTGTCATTCGCGGGTGTTCCTGCACTAAATAAAAACGTCCGCGCATTTCGCGCGAACGTTCCTGAGTAATGTAAAAACATCGATTTTGTCGTTAAATAGTATTACAAAATTTCAACGGTGTCAACGCCACACAGTTTAATAGCAGTAATGAAGCTTGGCCCAAAATACAGATTGCTTCGTCGTACCTCCTCGCAATGACGTTAATTCCTGCTGTAATTTGGCGACTCCTTAGTTATTTCCACATCATGCGCATGGCTTTCGCGCATGCCCGCATTTGTTATTTGTACAAATGTTGCCTGTTGCAAAGCAGCAATATCTTTTGCGCCGCAATAACCCATGCCTGCGCGCAAACCGCCGACAAACTGTGCCACCACTTCGTTCAGCATGCCTTTGTATGCCACGCGGCCTTCGATGCCTTCGGGCACTAATTTTTTAATATCATCTTCCACATCCTGAAAGTAACGGTCGCTGCTGCCCTGTGCCATCGCGCCGATGCTGCCCATGCCGCGGTATTCCTTGAACTTGCGGCCTTCATAAATAATTGTTTCGCCGGGGCTTTCTTCCACACCTGCAAAAACACTTCCCATCATCACCACATTCGCGCCTGCAGATAATGCTTTCACCATGTCGCCTGT
>Ga0206909_1076_pt1 | contig 20298 bp, 16 predicted proteins | sample Alteio_BWOrgHeat_76_FD_152943 | JGI IMG/M metagenome (GOLD analysis project Ga0206909, IMG submission 152943) | Enriched cells from forest soil in Barre Woods Harvard Forest LTER site, Petersham, Massachusetts, United States -... | ecosystem: Environmental > Terrestrial > Soil > Temperate forest >...
TCGCGCAGGTCGAATCTTCGATAACGCCTTTCAGGTGAACTTCGTCGCCTTTTGATGCAAATGTTACGCTAACCGTTAAAACGATGGCGCATAATATTAAAAACTTTTTCATGATGTAATGTAGTTTAATAAGTGGTTATTCAAATATAGTGTAAATCCTGCGGAATCTGCATAATAAATTTTCGATGGCCGTTGAGGTTTGTTTTAATTACGTAAAATACTTAAAACGCGTTGCTTTGGTGTGCGGTAAATTTAAATGTGTTAACAATTCCTTAACACATTAGTAATGATAAGGAAATAAACAAACCGGTACTTTTATAGTTGTTATGGTGTTGCACTTACACTATAATTAATACAACAGAAGCAAAGATTAAATTATTGTTAATCAAATCATTAAAAACGCAAAATCATGAAAAATACAGCAGAGATCGAAATTCCGGAAAATGAAAAAAAACAGGTTAAGGAAAATTCCGACGTTGCCTATTGGTCAAAAGAATATGATATTTCGGCAGAGGACCTGAAAAATAAGGGATACAATATAGGGATCTATGATAAGATCGTTGATTCATATATTCAAAAGGCACACTAAATAATTGGCATAGCGCCGTTACCTGAATAATAAGGGCCCCGTGGTTTTCCGCGGGGCCCTTATTGCGTTAAAAAGCTGTTGTTACGCCTTTTTTACCAGGTAGCGCTTTGCAAGCCAGTTCCGTACCGGCTCATCATAAAATTTAAGGCAGGCCCAGGCGATGGTAATGCTGCTGATCATCAGCAACAGACCAATAAAAAGACCATAGCCTCCCAGTTGTATTTTATTGTCGACCACCCATGCGGTATACCAATAAATGAGCGGATAATGCGTGATATAAAGCGGGTAGGAGATATCGCCCAGGAATTTGCATATTTTAATGGCGCGCCCTCCAACTATTTTACCGCCGGCACCTATAGAAACGATGAGCGGGAAGATTAAAATGATCACTACCGATTCGTACACGCCGTTCATCCAAAGGTGGTCCGTACCGCCGATCCTTGGGATGGCCAAAACGGCAATGATCATCAGGCTGCAAACGGTAAATGCCCCTTTAATATGGATCAGTTTACCGGCGCGGCAAAGCAATACCCCGGCAAAAAAGGGATAAAGCAAACGTGCAAAGCCGATATGAAGCTGGGTTTTATCAAGGCTCCAGCCGCCAATAACATCGCCCGCCGGGCCCATAATAAGATATTGCACCAGGAAAATAGCAGCCAGGATAACAAATATAGTGAGCAGCGTTTTTGAGAACTTACGGATGAACAAAGCGTAAAGGATATTAGCGATATATTCAAAAAACAGCGACCATGCCGGGCCATTTAGCGGGTGCATTTCCTGCCAGCCGCGGATATCCATCGAAATGGGCAATGGTATCAACGTACAGCCAACCAGCATTACCAGCAGCATTTCCCATACCGGTGTTTTACCGATCAGCGGGAACACTATAGCGCTTCCCTGGAAATAGAAAAGCGCCGCGCCAATCAGCGAACCCATGATCACCATTGGCTGCAAACGGATGAGGCGCCGTTTATAAAAGTCCCACTGGCCCATTTTGCCCCAGCGATCGTCATAAGCATATGCTACTACAAATCCCGACAGGAGAAAAAAGAAATCGACAGCCAGGTAACCGTGGTTGATTATCTGGATAAAGCGGTTACCCCCGGTAAAGGTTTCCATCACATGGAAGGCAATCACCAAAACAGAGGCTACGCCACGCAATCCATCAAGGATCTCGTAATGTTTTTTTGAATCGGGCAATACAACAGTTGTACTCATTTAAAGTTATAATTGGGATAAAGGCAATTATTTTGGTTGAAATTGGCAGGCAAGCAATAATGTGTTTGTCTGACACAATGATAAATAAAACTTTCGGTTTTGCAAGCGGAATGAAATAAAACTCGCCAGGAACAGCCGGGCAGTTTAAATGGACTAACTATTACCCAAAAAACTTTTTTGATAGGCTAAAGGTGTTTGGGATTTAAAGGCCCTAAAATACTTATGGAAGCTGGAGAAATTATTAAACCCACTTTCATAACACACCTCTTTTATGGTTAATTTATTTTCAATTAAAAGCTTGCATGCATGACCGATACGTAATTCATGAATGAATTGTGAAAAGGTTTTGCCGCTTCTCGACTTGAAAAATTTACAAAATGAATTCGGACTGATATGTGCCACTTGCGAAATTTCGTTCAGGCTGATATTACTCTTAAAGTTAGTTATCGAATAGTTGTAAATTGCGTTGATGCGGTCTTTTTCGGATTCATTAAAATTATGCCCGAAACCAATTGATGCCATCGGGTGGCTCCCTTTGCAATCTCCAATTGCTGTAAGCACTTCCATCAACAAAATTATTTTCCTTCACCCCGGGGCATAAATAATTTGTTCGATCAAACTCCCAATTGGGTCGTTCCCGGTTTTTGAAATATAGATCCCTCTTTTTGATCGCTCCAAAGTATCCCGGATGGATTTGTTTTCGGGTAAATTCAAAAATAATTCACCCCAAAACAGCTCATTAAAATGGATCACGCTTACATCGGCAGTCACTGAAGCATCGTCACTAAAATAGCTGTTGTCAAATTGCCAATAGTGCGGCAGGTTTGGACCGACCAAAACAATATCCCCGGTTGAAAAAGGCCTGATGCTATCGCCGATGAATTGCATGCCATTGCCTTTCTTAAAAAAGACCAGCTCAATTTCCGGGTGGTAATGCCACCGGTTATTGATATTAGGCATCAGATCTCGCCGGGCACTAAATGAATTTACCTGGTCACTGGATACTTTTAACAGTTGGGGTTTCATACTTTAATGTTGTGCGCTGCCAAAATATTAAAAGTTTAGCTAAAAAACCCGGAAAGGTAAAATATTCGTCGTTTGAGTCCAATAACGCTTAATATTTGGCTAAAAACATAAAACTTTAGGCGATCAACAAGCTCTTTATTTGCATAACCAATTATTACGTTCATCCTTAAATTTATAGTTAAATTCGCTTTGAGAAATCCCCAAGGACCCATCTCGTAGTTTAAAAACTAATACCTGATGAAAAACAGATTAGCAACGTTTTTATTTTTGTTGAGCGGGGCAGTTGCTTTAGCACAACCTGCCCCCAAACCCTACGGCGTATTACCTTCAACGCGGCAGTTGCGCTGGCAGGAAACGGATATGTATTGCATTGTCCATTTTAGCATGGCCACATTTACGGATAAAGAATGGGGCTACGGCGACGAACCCAATTCAATTTTTAACCCCGCACATTTTAGCGCGATGCAAATACTTAGCGCAGCAAAGGCCGGCGGGATCAAGGGCATTGTGGTGGTAGCCAAACATCACGACGGCTTTTGCCTTTGGCCCACCCATACTACGGATCATAATATCAGCAAAAGCCCCTATAAAAACGGACATGGGGATATTTTAAAAGAGTATGAGCTGGCCACTCAAAAACTGGGGATGAAAATGGGCGTTTATTGTTCGCCCTGGGACAGGAATAACCCGGCTTATGGCACACCCGAATATGTAACCAATGTTTATCGGAAACAATTAAAAGAACTCTATAGTAACTATGGGCCGTTGTTTATGTCGTGGCACGATGGGGCCAACGGGGGCGACGGCTATTACGGCGGCGCACGCGAAGTGCGGAAAATAGATAAATCGACCTATTACGGCTGGGATGATACCTGGGGCATTACCCGTAAAATGCAGCCGGGCGCCAGCATCTTTGGCGATGTGGGCCCGGATGTTCGTTGGGTGGGTAATGAAGAGGGCCATGCAGGCGAAACCTGCTGGGCAACCTTTACGCCGCATGCGGAGGTTGGCGACGTGCCTTCCAACGGAAACATCAAATCATCGGAAAGTACGGAAGGCACCCGTGGCGGCAAGTATTGGATCCCTGCCGAGTGTGATGTGCCCCTAAGACCAGGCTGGTTCTATCATCAATCGCAGGACGGCAAGTCAAAATCACCCGATCAACTGGTCGACCTTTATTATAAAAGTGTTGGCCGTGGCGCCTGCCTCGACCTGGGTTTATCGCCCGATAAAACAGGGCAGCTGACCAGTGAGGATGTAAATACATTAAAGCAATTTGGTAAGATACTCCGTCAAACATTTGCCACCAACCTTGCCCATAGTGCAACATTTACGGCTGATAATGTAAGGGGCCATAATTTGTTAAAGTACGGGCCTGCAAAGTTAATAGATAACAACCGTTATTCGTATTGGGCCACGGACGATGCCGTTACCCATCCCGAACTGACCGTAAACCTGCATACCCCGAAGACATTTAATGTGATCCGCTTGCGCGAGAATATAAAACTTGGCCAGCGGATAGATTCAGTCGCCGTGGATGCATGGACGGATGGAAAATGGACGCGGATAGCAGGTGCCACGTCTATTGGCGCATGCCGGTTAATACGGTTACCGCAAACAATTACGTCAACCAAAATACGGCTGCAAATCAGCTCGCCGGTTTGCATTGCACTGAGTGACTTCGGTTTGTTTAAAGAGCCGGTACATTTAAGTGCGCCGGGAATTACTAGGGATAAAGGGGTGAAAGCATCCACAGCAACTGAAGTGGCGGTTGCCGATCGCTTAAAGTAAAGCCAAAACCGCGCAGGTAACAATACTGTTACGCTTTGGCTATTAAGGCTTTGTGGTGAATTATTACATTTGAGTAAAACCTTTTATAATGAGCCAGATAAAAAAAGAAGACATTAAGCAGGAAGTATTTGACCTGTACGATGACTACGCGCATAACCGGCTTGACAGGCGCGATTTTGTGCAAAAGCTATCTGCCTATGCAGTTGGCGCTATAACTGTACCCGCACTGATGAGTTTCCTGATGCCCAACTATGAAGCGAACGTGCAGATCAAGGCGGATGATCCGCGTTTAAAATCAGAATACATCACTTATCCCTCGCCAAAAGGCGGCGGAAATATCAAAGCATTGTTATCAAAACCTATAGATGCCAAAGGGAAATTGGGGGGTATCATCGTGGTGCATGAGAACCGGGGCCTGAACCCTTATATTGAGGATGTGGCCCGGCGGGCCGCGCTGGCGGGATTTATTTCGCTTGCTCCTGATGCCCTTACGCCCCTGGGCGGCTACCCCGGCAATGATGACGCCGGGCGCGAAATGCAAAGTAAAAGGGACAAAGGCGAAATGGAACAAGATTTTATCGACGCATTTTATTACCTTAAAGGTCAGCCGGATTGTAACGGCAAGGTAGGTGTGGTGGGCTTTTGTTATGGCGGGGGCATCGCCAATATGATGGCCGTTCGTGTACCCGAATTGGCTGCTGCTGTGCCTTTTTATGGCGCCCAGCCTGTAGCAGAGGATGTGCCAAAAATTAATGCACCGCTGATGCTGCACTATGCAGGGCTGGATACCCGGATCACCGGGGGCTGGCCGGCTTACGAAACCGCCTTAAAGGCGAACAACAAAAAATACCAGGCCTTTATTTATGATAACGTAAACCATGGCTTCCATAACGATACTACACCCCGTTATGACAAAGCCGCTGCCGAATTGGCCTGGAAACGCACCATCGATTTTTTTACGGAGTATTTGAAGTAAGGCGCCAACAGCACATGGAAAAACTATCCAACACTGGCCGCATTTTTTATGGCACAGCCATAGCCGTGATAGGCTTGCTGACAATTATTTATAAGGATTTTCCTTATATGATGTTACCTCCAAACCATTCGTCGGTTCCCGGTTTTGCAATTATTGTTTTTATTTCGGGCCTCTCGTTTGTTTTGGCCGGGGCCTGTATTGTTTTTGAAAAAATACCCAGGCAAATTTCCCTCGTTTTGGGAGGTATACTGCTATTGATATTTTGTTTTTACTATATCCCATACGAACTGATGGCAACCTCAAATTATATGCATTTTGGGGAATGGGAAAACGCCATAAAAGAACTGGCCCTGGCTGCCGGCGCCTTTGTTGTAGCCGGTTGCTTTTCCGCAAAAAATGAAAACCCCCTTTTTAGGTTTTTGGGGAAGCTGGTCCCCTTCGGCGCTATTTTTTATGCTTTAACGATCATCAGTTTTGGTATCGATCATTTTTTATACGCAAAGGAGGCGGAAGGCTATATCCCGGCGTGGATCCCCGCCCATCTGTTCTGGATGTATTTTTGCGGTGCGGCATTATTGGGTGCAGGCATTGCAATCATTTTGAAGATCAAAACCGGGTTATTTGCCGCCCTTTTGGGAACGATGATCTTTATTTGGTTTATTATCCTACACCTCCCCAAGGTGATCGCTGCACCTGCTGCCGACAGGGCAGGTGAAATTAGCAGCGCATTTTTAGCGTTGGCGTATAGTGGGGTGGCTTTTGTGATTGCAGGGGTGAAAAAGATAGCGTAGAAAAACAGCTGGCAGCCTGCACAACACATGGCGCTTCCAGCTAGTAGAACATGAGGTTACTTTTCGCTATCGGCTGTTGCCAGGGCTTGTTCGGTAGGAACCGAAGATGTTATATATTTTGAACCTTGATTTGATTATTTAGTGCTAATTTTGTTTGTCGATACACCATATGCCGCAACAATTTAACACCTTCATTCATTTAGTTTTTATAGGCTTTGTCGCCCTTTTTCCGGTTGTTAACCCCATCGGTTCAGCTTTTATTGTAAGTCCCTATTTTGTGGATTCATCCCGTAAGGAGAGAATAAAATTTGTAAAGAAGATCACTTTTTACTGTTTCATCATTTGCGCCGTCACCGTATTGGTTGGGCACTGGATATTGGAACTGTTTGGTTTATCTATCCCGGTGATCCAATTAGCAGGCGGCATTATGATCTGCCGGATCGGGTGGCAATTTCTTTCGGTCGATGATAAGGAGGTAAAGGAGAAAAACGAAGCCGAAAAAGCTGAAACTGAACATACCGCATCGGCCGAGAACAATCTGTTTTATCCCATCACTTTTCCTATAACTGCGGGGGCAGGCACCATAGCGGTACTATTTACGCTAAGCGCCCAGGGCGCCAATGCCGACCTTTCTGTTTACCTCCTCAATATTTGCGCGTTATTGGTATCCATCATCGGCATATGCATCCTCATCTTTATTTTTTACCTCAACACTAACCGGCTCATCAGCTATATCGGCTTGCGAAACGAGCAAATAATCAACCGGTTTATGGCTTTTTTAATTTTTTGTGTGGGCCTCCAGATAGCCGCAAGCGGGATTACCAATTTAATAAAGCTGCACTTTAAATTAAATTAAAGTTTGATCGTTTGATTTCAGTCGGGCGCGAAACAAAATCAGAAAAGCAGGAGTGGGACACCTTTTATAAATAACTTTTTCGGGTTGCCCCACTCCCGGCTGTGTTAAATACGGCTAAAATTGCACATTCTTCATCACCGTAATACTTAACTTATCAGACGATGAGGTGCCTGCGCTTAAACCCTGCAGCCATACGGTATACAGGCCACCAGGCGAAAAGCCCGAACCAGGCAATGTTGCCAATACCGTACTTGTGCCCGCTTTAGTTACCTGCAAAGTATAGTTACCTGCAGCTACCGCTGCAAACCCGGAATGACCCAGGAAGCCCTTGTTTTTGACAGTAGTACTTGAAGTTTGCACAGAAAAGTCGACAACTCCAGCATCCGGACTCAGGTTAATGAAACGCACGGCGGCCTGGCCGCCAGCCGGCTGGTTTAACGTATCGGTGAGATACAGGTACTTCGGGTTCGAAGTTGTGTTAGTCAAAAACAGCGAATAATATTGGTTTTGATTAACGTGGATGGTATCCGAAATTACCTGCCCCATGGTAGAGGCATTGTCAAAATTTGCGGTGCGGGTACCGGTGTAAGCCCTGAAGTAGTTGGTAAAATCACCAAGCTGGAAAGGCCAGGTGTTTACTGGATTATTATTCAGGAAAAAATTGAGCGGCGGCTCATCCGGCGAAGCCTGTACCACGTTAAGATAACCTACGGGTGGATTGTAATAGTTGTTGTGATCTTTTAAACACGATGAAAAGAGCAGCACTAACAGGCCGGCGAACATCACAAATACAAACCGGCGGCTCTTAGGGGATTTAAAATTTTTCATAAAAAATAGATTAATGTTTATCTATCCATAACGAAAAACAACTGCAAAACGCTACATCACAACCGGCTGAAATTACATAGTGGGAATTATTTTTAATTATTAAGTACAATTTGGTCTAAGCTACCCCAAAAACGCCATTCGCTGCTGAAGGTAAAGTCATAAAAAAGCCTCCAATCTTTCAACTCAAGGCTTTCTAACCAGACTTAAAATCCTGGCTGAAATTTTTATTCGATCTGTTTTATAAATAGGAAAGCCACCATTGCCCGTGCGTTCTTTTATAATTTCCGTACCGCTTGCACGGGAAGTAAAGCGCCGCCACCACAAAAAACCAAAATAGATACACCACCCATAATGAGTAACCAAATCCTGCTGCTTGCCAAACCAAAGGATAGCCGACGAATTTCATTGGGAGGCCGCTCAAAAAAATAAGCGCGATATTGATGGTGCGGATGAAGCACAAGTGGATGATAAAATAAAAGTAAGGCACATTGCCGTATACGCGGCAAAACGAGTCGAGTCGGCTATTGAATTGTTCTGCCAGTGATAATAATATCAAAACCGGTCCAAGCGTCATCGATAGATAAAGCAGTGAGGGAGGCTGTTTGGTAGTATTCAGGTAGGATAGGAGCGTGTGTGCCGCATTTCGTTGAACCGACCATGCGGAAGGATCGCCGTAATGGTTAACCAGTCGTAAAACGATAAATAAAATGATGAGGGAAGTACCTGATAGTATCAATATTCGCCTGCGTCTTTCGCCGTTGAAGCCAGTTTTGTAGAGAGTGCCAAATACATAACCCAGCAGCATTACCCCCGCCCACGGAAGCGCAGCATATAATTCAACCACCATCCGGTTGCCACCTAAAGGGATGATTGAACCGCGTGCCGAAACAAATAGGGTACTTAAGCAGCCGCTTAACCCATTTTGCGGGAGTAGTACATAATCGAGCAGGTTATGCCCGAACATAATGATCAGTCCGATGACAGCGATCACCCGTAATGGCGCGTGGATCAATAGCGCAAGTAGGATCATACCAAACCCGATCGCAGCTAAAACCTCCAGCACCACCACGTGATACAGCGGATCAAAAGTAAACAGGAAAGTGATGATCAGCATATCCGACAGAATTAACCATGCGCCTCTTTTTAAAAGAAAAAGGCTTAACTCTTTTTTAGATCTTGTTTGCCCAGCGAGAAAAGCTGAGGTCCCACTCAAAAAAACAAAAGTTGGTGCGCAAAAATGTGTTATCCAGCGCGTAAAAAACAAAATTACGGTTGTTGTTTGCATGTTTAACGGCGACGGTCCGGGAAAATGCAAAAAATCGCGGCAATGGTCCAGGGTCATGATGATCATGATCAAACCACGAACAATGTCAATCGAATGGATCCGTTCTTTCATCTGTTTAATTTTGAATGCATTTAAATAGGTTGTAAAACTGTAAAAAACTTCATGTCCGCCAATACCGTATAGTCTTTACGCTAAAGGTAAACAATAGGTGCAATACTTTCATCTCAGGGCGTTTCTTCGTGCCGGCAAACGGGTGAGGCGCTTTGCGATAGACGCCTCAGAGGCAGGATGAACTATGGATCTGGTTTCCGTCGCGAAAAATCGCATCATCGCCATCAGAAAAATGCAATCATAAATACCTCATACATAAGTATTTGAGATCTAATATGTTCTTGTGGGATCAGAATGTAAAATAAATTTGAAAATAAATTTGCGTAACTCAAAAGTTACCTATACATTTGAGTAACTTAAAAGTTACGTATTATGGCAGCACACATTAAACACCAATTATTTTTCCAGCATCCGCCAAAGGCGGTTTGGGAATACCTCACCAACGCTGAGTTGATGCAACTATGGCTGATGAAAAGCGATTTCCAGCCGGTGAAAGGACACGAATTCACTTTCAGGAGCAACCCGGTACCAAGTTTCGATTGGGACGGCATCATCTATTGCAAGGTATTGGAGATCGAACCCTTCAAAAGGCTTTCTTATTCGTGGAACCTCGGTTCAGGTGATGGAACCACTAACGTTGAGTCGGTAGTCAAGTGGGAATTACAGCCAAAGGATAATGGCACCGAGCTTTTACTTGAACATGGCGACTTTGCGGTTTTGAAACACATGGGCATTTTCGACGCCATGAACGTGGGCTGGCTTCAAAATATGCATAAAATACTCAATCGCTTAAACGAAACAAATCATGGCACAACCAACGCTTGACGCATTCCAGGTAATTGCCGACCCGAGCCGACGGCACATGCTGATGCTGCTTTCAAAAGAAAGCCGAACCATCAACAGCCTGGCCGAAAATTTTGACATGAGCCGTCCAGCGGTGTCAAAGCATATCAAAATACTGTATGGCGCGGGGTTTATAGCGATAGAGGACATCGGCCGCGAAAGGCATTGCACACTGAAACAGGACGGGTTTAACGCCCTGCACGAGTGGCTCAACTACTTTGACCAGTTCTGGACATCGAAACTGAAGAACCTGGAGAATTTGTTGAATAACAAATTACCAAACTGAAAAATTTATTACGAAACATATTAAAAAATTAATCAAAATGAATCAGCAAAATTATCAGAGCAGCATAGCTGCGGACTTTACGCCCGCAGAGGCGTTCGAAGCCATCAGCCGGGTTAATGAATGGTGGGCAAAAAACTTTGCAGGCAGCGCCGAAAAATTGAATGACGTATTTACAGTCCATTTCGGCGAAACATTTGTAACCTTTAAAATTACCGAATGCATACCGGATGAAAAAATTGCCTGGCATGTTACAGATTGTTTTCTGCCATGGCTGAAGGAAAAAACGGAATGGAACGGAACCACCGTCGTGTTCGAAATTTCACCTTTAGGCCATGAAACACAAGTAACCATGACGCATCTCGGCCTGGTACCTGAGGTAGAATGTTATAACGGGTGCGAAGCCGGTTGGAACAGGCATTTCAAAGGGAGTTTATTTAAACTGTTAACTGAACACTCGGGTGTTCCGCAATAAAATCGGCTTTGAAATCGGTAGGCCTTGTAATTAGCAGGGGCTTCTGGGCAAGAACCTGCTAATCGCAAGCAAAATTTAAATTAAAAACATTATGGCAAAGGTGATTTTTGGAAACCATTCGTCGGTCATCGTTTCGCGGAACGATCGGGAGAATATTCGTAAATTTTATTGCGACGTCCTCGGAGGCAAGATCACGAAATCGGAGGATGAACGGGACTTCCTTCGTTTGGGAGAAAACTTCTATATAGCGTTTCTCTATGGGGATGTTCCTGATGAGAGCGAGTTTCTGCGGACAGGGCGATCAGTTTGGTTGGAGCTCAAAACCGACCATGTTGAAGAAATGAGGCGGAAAATTCTCGGCGCCGGTGTCCGGAAGCTTGATATACCAGATCCCCATCTCTATTTTCAGGCTCCCGGTGGGCAAGTTTTGCGTTTAGTTGGGATCGATGAGGATCTCGCGTTTTATGAGGGCATCGGAGCCGGCCCGAATGTGGCAAAAGTAAAAGAAGCAGTTAAACTGAAAGAAAATTGAAAATGCAAAGCTACAGTACCAGTTTAGAAATTGCAGCAAGTCCACAAGATGTTTTCAACTCCGTTAATGACGTATCAAAATGGTGGGTAAGACAGGTTGTTGGCACAAGCACAGAATTTGAAGGTAAAAGCTCAGACCTCGATGATGAATTCATCCTCCGACATAGCGATGTTCACTATTCAAAGCATAAATTGATTGAGTTTATACTCAATAAAAAAGTGGTTTGGCTGGTAACGGACAGCAGGCTTACCTGGATAAAAGAAAACAAGGAGGAGTGGACCGGCACAAAAATGATCTTTGAAATAGTGGCTGAAGAGGAAAAAAACACCTTAATGTTTACACACGATGGCCTTGTTCCGCAACTGGAATGTTATGAACATTGCGTTCATTTTTGGGAGAGGGTGATCAAAGACTGGCTATTCAACTTTATAACTGAAAAGGAAGTAGGGTAGTGCACATCTCTTAACTAATCACGACGAAGGAAACGCTTCGGCGATAGTAGTTGAACTACTTCCGATAACTACTGATTAAATGCCTATTTCATCCCAGCTGTCATCAATGCCGACATCGGGAAAGATACATCCTTGTCGCCCCATCGCTCAATAATTTTCGCCCTGAATTGCTGCGCCACACCCTCAAAGGCTGATGCATTTTTGTCGAGCACTGCTTTGCCGAGCGGATGTTTGCGGAATACGCCGGTTTCCAGGTGCTCCGCCGAAACGCTGCCCGAACTCAACGCGATGCGGTTAACTACAACGTCGTTAAAGCCGACGTTTTTCATCCATTCAGTAAGCTGTTGAGGGTTGTGCAGCGAAAATGGGGTGAAAAAACGTGTGGGGTCTTCGTCTTCAAACCAGGGCAATATCAATTCATTGATCAGCAGGCCGAACATCGGGTTGTTGATCGTGCTGTCCCATGTAAGACAGATTACCTTTCCGCCCGGCTTTAACACGCGATATATTTCATCAAAACCTTGCTGCTTATCGGGCAAAAACATCATCCCGAACTGGCATATCACCAGGTCGAAGGTATTGTCCGGAAAGGAAAGATGTTGAATGTCCTCCGTTTTAAAATTGATACCTTCTTCGCCCAGTTTGCGTTTAGCAATATCAAGCATGTCGTTGTTCAGATCGGTAGCCCAAAGTTCCACACCGGCGGGCAGTGCACTACGCAGGTGTTGGGTAACGCGGCCTGTGCCGCTGGCCAATTCCAGCACACACTTCAGCCCGGCCACTTCAATATGAGCTGCAACGTATTGGCCGTACGGTTCAAAAATTACCGGGCCCAAATAAAAATCGTAGTTTTCGGCGTCGGCGCTCGTAAACGTGTATGCTTCTTTTTTTTCCATTTGCTTCAAGGTGTAAACTATACTTACAAATCTGCCCTAAAATACGTGGTTAATTTCTTCTTATCAAAAAAGAACCTTTAGGTATTATGGTTGCCAATCATGGTAGGAACTGGCCAAAAAGTAACAATCTTTTAAGTGCGCCAGCCTGGCAAAGCGTTCCATTTTTCCACGCGGAACACACGGAACATTGTTAAACAAGCTCATAATCAGCTATTTGACTTTTAACTATTTGTAAGTAGTTGATAATCAAAACCAATATAAATGCTGTTTTTAATAGCGGCCAATACGCCGCTGATAATCAGTGTGTTTCATTTTACGGTACATTCAAAAATTGATGATTTTTGATAATTTTAACCATTTTTGCAGGATAATCCGATGATATTTAATAACAATAAAGCCCGGTAAGTTAACCAGGCTTTTTCTATTTAATATGCTTTGATCGAGGCGACGATCACTCTGTACGTAAACTTTTAACCGGGTTAGTTAATGCGGCCCTCAGGGACTGAAAACTCAAAGTAATAAAAGCAACTATCAGCATTAACAAAGCAGCTGCCGCGAAAATCCACCAGCTAATGGCAGTGCGGTATGCGAAATTTTGAAGCCATTGGTTCATACCGATCCAGGCCAGCGGCACGGCAATGATAAACGCGATCAAAACCAGTTGCAAAAAGTCTTTCGAGATCAATGCAATGATCTGTGAAACCGTTGCCCCCAATACTTTTCGTACCCCAATTTCTTTGGTACGCTGCGTGGTGGTAAAAATAACCAGGCCCAGCAGTCCAAGGCAGCTTATAAATATCGAAAGAGCCGTTGCCCAATTCAACAGACTGGAGGTATTTTGTTCCTGCTGGTAATATTTGGCAATGTCTTCGTCAAAGAAACCGTTGTAGGTATCATTATCGGGGTAAACATCCTTAAATGCTTTCTTTGTTTTTGCCAGCGCGGTCTCCCAAGTGCTTCCATTTGCATTTTTTGGTTGCAGCAACAGGTTCACCAACGTCTCGTTACGGGCGTCGCTCGCTATCACTAAAGGCCCTATGGGTTCGTGCAACGATTTTTGGTTAAAATCTTTTACCACCCCGCAAACCGTAACCAATTTAACGTCCTCCCAATTGATGGTTTTGCCAATAACATCATAGGGATTCTGAAAGCCGAGCACATGCAGGTAGGTTTCATTGATCAACACACCTTTTTTACTATTGGCAGCGGAAAGGTTATTGCCGGCCAGTATTTTAATGCCGTATAGCTTCAAATAATTGGTGTCGGCATATCGCAAAACCACGACGGTGCGAAGATCCTTTTTACCGTCTTTATATTCCATTTCGTAGCTGTACCCGTTGTATGTTGAGGGCAGATCGCTGCTCAAACTGATCATGGCTATTTCGGGAATGCTGCGAAGCATATTCATTAGTGTGGCCTGCCGGCTTTTCGACGAATCTGCATTGTTCAGCCCGAAGTAAACAATGGCATCTTTTTTAAAGCCCATATCCTTATGCAGGGTATAGCTGATTTGCTTACCCACTAAAATAGTTGCCATGATAAAAAACTGCGCTATGGCAAATTGCGATACCGTTAAAGTTTTGCGCAACAATGCTTTAACTGTGCCTCCCGAACCCTTGATTACCTGGTTTTTTAAAACAGACACCGGTTTGTACGATGATAAAACAAGCGCAGGGTAAAAGCCCGATAACAGTGTTACAATGATTATCAGGATGATTAAAAACACCAAAATACCAGGCTGTTGCAGTATGTTAAATTTAACAGCTTCGGGCACAAAGCCCGAAAAAGCTTTTAGTATAACTGGCGTAAGTGCAACAGAAAGCACAGTGGCTATAAAAGTAAGCAAGAAAGATTCGCTTAAAAACTGGGTGATCAGTTGCCTTTTTGAGCCGCCTATTGTTTTGCGGATGCCAATTTCTTTTGCGCGCTGCGTAGCCTGGGCTGTAGTTAGGTTAATAAAATTAATGCAGCCCAGCAACAGTAAAAATGCTGCGACCGCCAGCAAGCCCAGCAATATCGTAGAACTTGCCTGCGGTATGGAATAAGTGCTGTAATAGCCGTTAAAATGGATTTCGCTTAATGGTTGCAATACGTAATTGAGTTCATAACTTTCTCCCGGTTTTTTGGGGCTATGGCGGAAATAAAGCGCCGTAATTTGCTTTTGAAGTTTTTGGGCTGATGCACCGTTGTGAAGCTTTACCAACAACTGCGATGCCCCGTTGGTGGTTGTCCAGTCGTTATAATAGGAAGGGCGAAGTTTAGCGGTTTCTAATGTGGATTTTGAAACAAACACTTTAAAGGTGAAATCGGTATTGGCCCTTATATTTTCAACCACGCCGGTAACGGTTACCGCTATCGTGTCGTTCAAATAAAACCGTTTCCCCACTATTTCCGCCGGCTGCTGGCGGGGGAAATATAAGGCCGCCGCAGATGCTGTTAAAACGGTTTGATAAGGTTGTTGTAAGGATGTTTTTGCCGAACCGGCCAGCCAGTCATAACCTATCATGTCAAAATAATTTTTATCGGCATAAACAAAACTGCCCTGGTTTTTAAAAACAGCGGGCTGCGCCGGGTTGGCCGTGGGGATGGAAACTTTTGGATTGTTATTGAATTTGAAAAAAGGGGCAACTGCATCTATCCCCGTAAGTTCCGTTTTTATGGCAGGTGTTATCGGTGCCGGAACAGCAGCGGCATAGGCTTTTTCACCTGAAAAAACGTAAGCAGAAACCACCCTGTAAATACGATTGTTATCCCGCTCAAACTTGTCAAAGCTCAGGTCGTAGCTTACAATCAGGTAGATAACGAGTGAGGCGCTGATGCCGATGGCCAGCCCTAATATATTAATTGCAGAAAAGGTTTTCTGTTTCCATAAGGTACGCCAGGCAGTTTTGAAATGATTTTTAAACATAAAGTTGCGATTTAATTTTTCGTCAGACCACCGGGGGATGGTTTGTTGGTACGAAATTATCGCTGCAAACTGGGTATGATGCGTCAAATTATAAGATGGGCGCCCTTTTTTCAGCTCACTTTTATATTCTGCCGCGCTTTTGCCGGTCATTTGACGGAAAGCCCGGTTAAAAGTAGATTTGGAATTAAATCCCGATTCAAATGCGATGCCTAGCAGCGTGATATGATCGTAAGTAGGGTCCTGCATTTTTCGGGCTGCCTCCGCAACCCGATATTCATTGATGAAATCATTAAAGCTTTTTTTGAGTACCATATTGACTATACGGGATAGTTCATGGGTGGTTAACCCAAGCTTTTCGGCAAGCGACACCAGGCTTATTTCCGGGTCTTGGTAATACCGGCCGTTTTGCACGGCTTTTTTTAACCACGCACCCATTTGCTTCATTTCCGCCGGAAGCGGGGGCTTTAAAGACGAATGCGGATTTATGGGTATGCTGACTTCCGGCCTTAAATAAGCTATAGCGGCCATGCAGATCAGCATCACGGTTACAGCGAGATAAAAAGGATAATAAAGCTGAATGCTTAATTGATGTTGGTAATAAAAATAAGCGATGACGGTATAGGGTATCCACAATAGCCACAGCAGACCAAAGCCCGCCAGTAATTTATGCAGCCATCGTAATTCAACCCGATAACGATCACCCCCGTTAAATTTTTGCCTCCGGTAATACTGTTCTATCAGCCTGTGAGAACAATACAGGTAGGCAATCATTGAGGCAGGCGCAAGGAACTGCAATACGGTGTTCCGCAGGATGGCTTGTTCCAGTAGCGCCGGAATGAAATGCAGCAAGTCCTTAGGCCTGAATTTATATTCCGGTCGCGTTAATTTTAGTACATAAAAAAAGATCAGGGGGCCAGGTGCCAATGAAAATTGCAGTGGAAGCCGGATATCAATAGCCGAAATATGGACCATCCACAAAATCATCATAACTACGGCCAGGGCAAGGAACCGGTTTGCAGTATGGTTGATCCTCTTGGTGAAGCCTAACAACAAGGCAAAATTCAGCCCGGTAAATATCACGAAAAGGAAAACCAGATCGTAAGGGTTGATATGGAGGGTATGTGTGTTCAATCGAAGAATTCAGCTCAATAGCTATTCCAAATCTATAAAATATTAACATATAATAAGTTAACAGGCAGATTGAACAGGCAAGTGTACCAAAACCGAACGGGGCAATGTTCGGTTTTGGAATAGCATCCTGGAGAGTTTGCAGTGGGCGGTTTGCTTTAAGTGTTTTTGGATATAATAACTGCTAATTGCCAACTGATAACTGCTACTGCCTACTCACTCCTCAAACTCTTCACCGGGTTAGTAACCGCCGCTTTTATAGCCTGGAAACTTACTGTTAGCAAAGCGATCAATATCGCCACAAGGCCAGCCGAGGCAAATATCCACCAATGTACCGGCTCGTGGTAGGCAAAACCCTGCAGCCATTTGTTCATACCCCACCAAGCTATCGGCGAAGCGATGAGGATGGCCAGGGCTACCAGCTTTACAAAATTAAAGGATAACAGCGTGGTAATGCCGCTTACGCTGGCGCCCAGCACCTTGCGGATCCCGATCTCCTTGCTGCGTTGCTCGGCCATAAAAGCCGACAGGGCAAATAGGCCCAGGCAGGCAATAACGATAGCCAGAATGGCGAACGTGGTGAAAATATGGCCCATTCGCTGTACATCGGCATACATGCTGGCATAGCTTTCATCCAGGAATTTGTAGCGTAAGGGCTGGTCGGGGGCAAATTGTTTCCAGGTAGCCGTGATCGACTGCAGCGTACTTTTCATATCCCCGCGCCTGATTTTTACGGTAATTAACGATGGGCTGATCCCGAATTGCAGCGCCAGCGGTGCGATCTGGTCGTGCATGGAATCGAAATTAAAATCTTCCGTTACACCAATAACGGTAAAGGTATTGCCATTGGTAATGCGGGCTCCCACGGGATGTTTAAGGTTGAGCCTTTTTGCAAGCGTTTGATTGATGATAACGGTTTTGCCAGCGGTATCGTTGGACATATTGTACGAAAAATTGCGGCCCTCAACCAGTTTAATGCCCAGCGTTTTCAGGTAGGTATCATCGATTTGCCAAATCTGCCCCTGTACGCCTGCATCCAGCTTTGATCTGCCGTCGATAAAAAACGGAATGCCATTACGGTTGGCGCCTGCAATTGGTAGGTAATCGCTGATGGAGACGCTTTTTACCGATGCCAGTTTGGAAAGCTCGTTTTTAAAGCTTTTGATGTTTTTGTCGCCCAGTGTATTGGTACCCTGTAGGATCACCACATGGTCTTTATCAAAACCAATTTTTTGATTAAGAATGTAATGAACCTGGTTGTAAATAACCGTGGTACCGATAATCAGCATGATGGACGCCGTGAATTGGAACACCACGAGTGTGTTGCGCAAAACGGAACCCTTGCTGCCTGTACTCAGCGTGCCTTTCAATACCTGCACCGGTTTAAACGACGACAGGTAAAAAGCGGGATATAAACCTGCAATGATACCGATGATAAAGGCCGAAACCAGGATGACCGGCAACAGCCACCACTGTCCCCATGGCATAGATAATGATTTGGCTGCAAGTGTATTAAACCAAGGTAGCAACAGCCAGGCCAGCAGTAAACCAATAACAAACGAAAGACAGCTGTACAGCAACGACTCGGTTAAAAACTGTTTGATCAAACTGCTGCGGTACGAGCCTACCACCTTGCGTAAACCAACCTCCTTAGCCCGGTTGGCCGATTTTGCAGTTGCCAGGTTTACAAAATTGATACAGGCAATAATAAGGATAAATGCTGCAACGCCGCCAAATAGCCAGACAAAGCGAATATCGCCATGTGAAAGACCGTCCCGTACATCGTAAGAATAAAGATTGATATCGGTGACCGGCTGTAATACCATCCTGATCTTAGCGGCCTCTTGTTCGGGGTTTTTTGCACCGCCTTTTTTAATGTTTGGCAGGAAGTAGTTCTTAACCATTTGCGCCGTAATTTTCTGCCCGATATCCCGGGCATCGCTTCCAGCTTTAAGGAGTACATAGGTGGGGTAATTAAAAGTGCCCCAATTATTTTGCTCACCCTGCCAAAACTCCTTTCCGGCGAGGGTCACCATAAAATCATATTGCAAATGCGAGGTAGCGGGAAAGTTCTCCATCACAGCACCGATCGTATACGGATTTTTTTTATCATTATTAAAGTAAATTACTTTACCCACAGGGTTTTGGCCGGGGAAATATTTGTCGGCCTTTCTTTTGGAGATTACCAGGGTAAGCGGATTGGTCAGCGCATGCGCGCGATCGCCATAAACCATCGGTAATTTTAATATATCGAGTACACTTTGGTCGGCAAAGGTAATACCTTCCTCGTAGCTGTTTTCCATTTGGTCTGCACGACGCAGTTCAGCCCCGCCGCTAACCGGGAATAGGCGCCCCGAAAGTTCTACCTGCGGAAATTCAGCTTTCAGCGTCTTCGACAGCGGTGCCGGCCATTCGGGGCCTTTTCCGACGGTGCCGTTATTGGTATATACCATCAGAACACGAAAAATTCGGTCCGCATCCGGGTACGATCTATCGTAGCTCAGCTCGTTACGGATATATAACGCAATTAACAAACAGGCTGCGATGCTGAAAGCAAAGCCACCGACTTTGATGGCCGCATACATTTTTTGTTTGCGGAGTTGCCGTACGGCGATCTTTAAATAATTTCTAAACATAAAATTGCGCGTTAATTTTTCATGAGACCACGTTGGGTGGGTTTCACGATGTAAAATTACCGGCGCAAATTGTTGATGACTTCTCGAATTATAAGATGGGAAGGCTTTTTTTATGGCATTTTTATATTCCAGCGGGGTTTTGCCTGTCATCTGCTTAAAAATGCGGCTAAAGGTGCTTTGAGCATTAAAACCGGACTCATATGCAATGCCCAGCAGGGTGATATGGTCGTAAGCAGGGTCCTGCATTTTCTGGGCCACCGCCCGGACGCGATATTCATTAATGAAATCATTAAAGCTTTTTTTAAGTACCGTATTGACTATACGGGATAATTCATGGGTGGTTAACCCAAGCTTTTCGGCAAGTGATACTAAACTCAGTTCCGGGTCCTGGTAATACCGGCCGTTTTGCACGGCTTTTTTTAACCACGCACCCATTTGCTTCATTTCCGCAGGAAGCGGGGGCTTTAAAGATGGTGTCGGTGCGACCAGCGCGCCAACCTCCGGCTTTAAAAAAGCAGTGGCTGCTATCCAGATCGCCGTTACCGCTAAAAGAAGGTATAAAGGATAGTAAGCATGGATAGTCAATTGGTTATGATAATAAAAATAGTTTGCGACAGTAAAGGGTATCCAACATAGCCAAAGCAGGCCGAAACCAATCAGTAAGTGATGCAGCC
>Ga0206909_1079_pt1 | contig 19851 bp, 13 predicted proteins | sample Alteio_BWOrgHeat_76_FD_152943 | JGI IMG/M metagenome (GOLD analysis project Ga0206909, IMG submission 152943) | Enriched cells from forest soil in Barre Woods Harvard Forest LTER site, Petersham, Massachusetts, United States -... | ecosystem: Environmental > Terrestrial > Soil > Temperate forest >...
AACATTATACCCCGCAAAACGCAATAATGGTTGTTGGTGGCGACGTGAAGACAGAAGATATCAAACAACTGACCGAAAAATGGTTTGGGCCGATACCGGCGGGTGAAAAATACCACCGTAATTTACCCCAGGAACCCGATCAGCATGATGAGCGCCGCGAAACGGTTACTGCTAAAGTGCCACTGAATGACGTTTACATTGCCTTCCAGATGGGGGCAAGAATGGATGATTCGTATTACCCAGCTGAACTGTTGTCGGATATTCTATCGCGTGGAAATTCGTCACGTTTATACCGTAACCTGGTAAAGGAAAAGCAATTATTCAGCGAAGTGCACGCTTACATGACCGGCAGCATGGATAAAGGGATGTTTGTATTTGAAGGCAAGCCGCTGGAAAATGTGACCACCGATATGGCAGAAGCTGCCATTTGGGAAGAACTGGAACGATTGAAAACAGAGTTTGTACCCGATGATGAATTAACTAAGGTTAAAAATAAATTGGAGTCGACTATGATCTTCTCGGAAATGGCCCTGCTGGATAAGGCCATGAACCTGGCTTCTTTCGAGTTAATGGGGGATGCGGACATGCTGAACCACGAAACCGAAAAATATACCAAAGTTACCAGGGAGCAAATAAAGGACCTGAGTAACCAATTGTTCAGAAAAGATAATTCTTCAACGCTGATCTATTTGGCGGAGAAAAGTTAATAGAAGTTATAAATGTTGTAAGTGTTGTAATAGGAAAGAAATGATTTTCAATATTTACAACACCCTCAACGGTTACAACTTATTACAACCCATTACAAGATGACACTACAAAGAAAAACAGCCCCCGAATTTAGGGCGATTGAAAATATAAAACTGATCCGTCCGGAAGCCCGGGAACTGGCGAACGGTTGTAAGATATTTTGCTTTAACTCCGGCGACCAGGAGTTAGTGCGGATTGAGTGGATTTTCAGTAACCTGAGGTTTGAAACTGCGAAGCCATTGTTGAACACCGCTGTAAATTCGCTGCTGATGGAAGGAACCGCGAGCATGACATCAGCCCAAATAGCAGATAAAGTTGACTTTTACGGCGCTTTCTTACAGGTAGATTATGGATATGATCATTCGCAAGTAACCTTGTATAGCCTAAACAAGCATTTGCAACATACGTTGCCGGTGGTGAAGGAAATCCTTACCAACTCCATCTTCCCGGTTAAGGAACTGGAAACATTTATTCGCAACCAGCAGCAAAAATTGCAGGTAAGCATGCAGAAAAATGATTATGTGGCCCGGCGCATTTTTAATAAGGCTTTGTACGGCGAAACTTTATATGGATTGAGCGCCGATGCAGATACTTTTAACACACTGCATCGTGATGATATGGTGGCGCATTTTCAGCAAATGTACCAGCCATCCAATTGCACCATGGTTATTGCCGGTAAAATTGTGCCTGAAACCCTCGACCTGATCAGTGATACGTTTGATAAGGAATGGAAAAATAATGAGCAGCCTGCAGATGTGTCGCAACCCGAAATTTCGAATGCTTCGGAACGTTTTTACTTTACCGAAAAGCCTGATGCATTGCAATCGGCCATACGTATGGGTATCCCTGCCATTAACCGCACCCATCCTGATTTTCCGGCATTGCAGGTGTTAAATACAGTATTAGGCGGATACTTTGGATCAAGATTGATGGCAAATATCCGCGAGGAGAAGGGTTATACCTACGGCATAGGTTCGGGTATGAGCTCATTGAAACACGGCGGCGCCATCTTCATCGCTACCGAGGTTGGAGCAGATGTTTGCAAACCGGCCATAAATGAAATCGAAAAAGAACTTAACCTGTTGCAAAACGAATTAATCCCGGAAGGGGAGTTATCCCTGGTGCGTAACTTCCTGATGGGATCGTTACTCGGCAGCCTTGAAAATGTTTTCTCTCACGCTGATAAGTTTAAAAACTTGTATTTCTCAGGATTGCAGTACGATTATTACGACAGGTATGTAAATACGGTGAAAACTGTAACTGCTGACCATTTGCAGCAACTTGCCAAACGATATTTTAATTTTGCTGATTTTTATAAGGTTATCGTAGGGAAATATTGATGGATTTTAGATTTCATCCGGGGCTTCGGGCGGATTTGAATAAATGATGTTTTATTTTATCGTCGTACGTCGCTTAACGTATGTCTCTTCGATATCTATAAAAATATATTAATTCCTATAATATACTTTTGATAGTGCAATTTTGTATTATATAACAACCTATAGTTATTTTTTTTATTGTATTAGCTATTATTTATGATTTATATGTAACAAAAATATATCATTTCATCGTTTAACTGTTACAACATCAATTGTTGCGAACATTTACGCCCGACTATAAACGATGAAGGTATATATCGCCTTGTTTTTTTTACTTATATCTAAAAGCGGATTTGACTCCCTCAGCAAAGGTCGCATTGATAGTTTAAAACCCCTCATTGGATACACCCTGAGTGGCAATACGGCCAGCGATACAGCCAACATTAATCGTTTAAATGAACTGGCGGCCAGGTATTTCGAATCCAACGCTGATAGCACTATTTTTTACGGGGAAATAAGCGTCGATCTTTCCCGTAAAATCAACTATCAAAACGGAGTCGCAAATGGTTTTCTTCAACTGGCGCACGCAACCTATTTTAAAGGCAACTTTGATAAGGCAAAACAGGATTTCGAGATAGCTATTAAAATTTTCACACAATTAGATAATAAAAAAGGCCTTGCCCAATGCTATGAATTGTACGGGAAAATGGAAAATCTGCAAGCCAATTATAAAATTGCACTTACCTATTTAAACATTGCGCTCGATATTAATAAACAGCAAAAAAATAAGACCGGAATAGCCAGCTGTTACAAAAATATAGGCATGGTAAACTTTGGCGAAGGGCAATTATCAACCGCGCTTGATTTTTATTACAAGGCATTGTTTATCGATATTAAAGAAAATAATAAAACTGATGCTGCCGACATCTATAATAACATAGGTGATGTTTTGCAAAACATGGAAGCATACCCAAAGGCGCTCGAATATTATAAAAAGGCGCTGGCCGAAGCCCGGGATGCAAAAGATTTGCTTGAAGTTGGTACTGCAAATGAAAATATCGGCGAGGTATTACTAGCGCAAAAAGACTACAACGATGCTATTATTTATTTATCAAAAGCTATAGTTATTGCCACAAAACAGGATGATAAAGACGGGATCAGTTATATCAGCGCCGATCTCGGGCTTTGTTATGCCAACAAAAATCAAATGGATGTGGCCTTAAATTATCTTGCCAATTCGTTGCAGGTAGCCCGCAAAAATAAAATTGTTTACAACGAAGCATTTGCCTTAATAAGTTATGCCACTGTTTTTAACCTGAAAAAGGATTACAAAAATGCTTGTAAATATGCATTGGACGGCCAGGTGCTGGCTATTCAATTGGGCAACATCTGGTTCAGGACCAACGCTGCGCTTCAACTGTATAAATGTTATGCTGGGATGGGCAAATTTGAAGAGGCTTTTAAATACTCGGTTCAGTATAACAACTTAAAGGATAGCCTGAAAAGCAATGAAGGGATTCAAAAGCTTACTTCGTACAATCTTACTTTAAACTTCACTGCAAAACAACAGCAAATTGAATTACAGCATCGCGAAAAAGAAATTATTTACCAGCAACAAATTAAGCAACAGAAGTTGAATGGCACGTTTGGCGTCATCTTAATTGTAATGATCGTTATATCGATTTTTTATTACGTGCAAAAGCGAAGGCAACATAAAACCATATTGATGCTTGCCGATAAAAACACTGAAATATTAATACAAAAAACCAATATTGATGAGCAAGCTGGTAAATTGAATGAGTCAAACTTATTAAAAGACCGTTTAATTTCCATCCTCGCTCACGATCTTAGGGCACCCCTGAGCACATTGCGAGGTGTTTTTTCACTTTTGCAGGACGATACCATCAGCATTGATGAAGTTTTGGAAATGATACCCTCCGTATTGAAGAAATTGGAATACACCTCCGATTTCCTGGATACTTTACTGTTTTGGATAAACAGCCAGGTTGAGAACTTTGGAAAATCTGTCAAAAGCTTTCGCCTGAAAGATATAGTGGATAGTGAAATGATCAGCTTAATGGAACAATCGCAAAAAAAGGGAATTAATTTAATTGATAAAATTGCAGGTGATGAACGTGTTTTTGCCGACCCTGATTCAGTTCGCATAGTTTTGCGGAACCTGGTTAATAATGCACTTAAATTTTCTGCGAAGGATGACGTGATCGAAATTTCCAGCCAGGTGAATAAGGATGGTGTTACAAATAAAGAATATCATCTGATATCAGTGAGTGACACAGGCATCGGCATGGCAAAAGACCAGCTTGAGAAGCTTTTTAATGGTAAAGTGAATAGCGAAACGGGAACAAACAATGAGTCGGGCACAGGCATGGGATTGATGTTTTGCAAGGACCTGGTAGAGCGCTGCGGTGGAAAAATTTGGGTAAGTTCAAGAGAGGGGCAAGGCACCGAGTTTTCGTTCACTCTGCCTGTTGCAACTGTTGCATTACCGGCCCAGAGTTTGCAATTGGCCTGCTGATCAGCGCTAACATGAGGCGTTTATGCTGATTATCATAAAAAGGCAATTTTTATGTCGTCAATCCTTAATTCCGAAATGGAACTTCCAAAATCCGAAATAAAACATTAGCTTTGCCCGGCAAATAACATTATTTGCCATGGAGCTTGACCCCTCAAAATTTGTTGCCGAAGGATTAACTTACGACGACGTTTTACTCATCCCTTCTTACTCTGAAGTTTTACCGCGCGATGTTGACACCAGCACGTACCTCACCAAAAAGATCAGGTTAAATATTCCTATTCTTTCTGCAGCGATGGATACCGTTACCGAGTCATCGCTGGCTATTGCCATTGCACAGGCGGGTGGCATCGGTATTTTGCATAAAAATATGACCATCCAGGCCCAGGCCGATGAAGTGCGTAAAGTAAAACGCTCCGAAAGCGGCATGATACAAGACCCGGTGACGCTGCACGAGTCGGCAGAAGTTGCCGATGCGGTTAAAATAATGCGCGAATACCGCATTGGCGGCATCCCGATAGTGGATGGCGATGGCAAATTAAAAGGTATTCTGACCAACCGCGACCTGCGTTTTCAAAAAGAAATGAACCGGCCGGTACAGGAAGTAATGACCAAAACCAATTTGATCACGGCTCCCGAAGGAACCAACCTTTTACAGGCAGAAGAGATCCTGCAAAATCATAAAATTGAAAAACTCCCGGTGGTGGATAAGGATGGCGTTTTACGCGGCCTGATCACCTTTAAGGATATCCAAAAATTTAAGAATTTCCCGAGCGCCTGTAAAGACGAGTTCGGTCGTTTACGTGTAGGCGCAGCGGTTGGCGTTTCTCCCGAAAACGTGGATAGGGTTAAAGCCCTCGTAGCTGCTGGGGTTGACGTATTGACGGTTGACACCGCGCATGGCCATTCCAAAGGGGTGATCGACATGGTTAAGCTGGTAAAACAGCTCTACCCGGATGTGCAGGTTATTGCCGGTAACGTGGCAACTGCGGATGGCGCGATAGCCCTCGCGGATGCTGGTGCTGATGCCATCAAAGTGGGCATTGGCCCGGGCTCTATTTGTACTACCCGCATTGTTGCCGGCGTGGGTGTTCCGCAGTTATTCGCGGTTTATGAATGTGCCAAAGCCATGGAAGGCCGTGGTATTCCGATCATTGCTGATGGCGGCATAAAACAAACGGGCGATATTGTGAAAGCGATAGGGGCAGGAGCGAGCTCAATCATGGCAGGCTCATTATTTGCCGGTGTTGAAGAATCACCGGGCGAAACCATCCTGTACGAAGGCCGTAAATTTAAATCGTATCGTGGCATGGGCTCGGTTGAGGCCATGGATAAAGGCTCGAAGGATCGTTACTTCCAGGATGAAACTGATGTGGTGACCAAACTGGTTCCTGAAGGTATCGTTGGCCGTGTGCCGTACAAAGGCACTCTTGCCGAGGTGATCTATCAATACATCGGCGGCTTACGTGCCGGTATGCATTATTGCGGCGCCGCCAATATCGCCGGCCTGCAAAAAGCCAAATTTGTACGTATCACCGCAGCCGGTATGCGCGAAAGCCATCCGCACGATATTACGATTACTAAAGAAGCACCGAATTATTCCAGGTAGGGACGCAATATTTTGCGTCTCTAATGGGTGTATTGATGTTTACTGCTTTGCAGTGCGGTTTTTGTGATTAAACTCATACAGAGACGCAAAATATTGCGTCTCTACATTGCATCATAAAATAAAGCCGCCGCCCCCAAAATCCCGCTATTGGCCAGGGCCGAGGTTTTGATCTGCAAATTCTCCAGCCCTTTCGGAAATTCAAATGTGTTGATCCGTTCCCACATCGCTTGTTGAAAAAAATCATAAGCCAGCTGTACCGATCCCCCTAAAATGATCAGTTCAGTATCATATGTGTACAATATCATTTTGATGGCGTTGCCTAAATGTTTGCCTAATTCAGCATATAAGCTCAACGCCAGCGCATCGCCATCTTTGGCCTTTTTAAAAGCATCCTCGCCATTTAATCCATAAACATTATTGAAAAAAGAACCGCTGGCGTAATACTCGTAGTTTTTATCCAGGTAATCTACCATGCCAAACTCGCCCGCGCCGCAGTTGCGACCGGCGTATAAGTGGTTATTGATGATAACTCCCGCGCCAAGTCCGGTGCCAATGGTGAGCCCGATCATGTCATCAACGCCTTTACCTTTTCCAAAATAATGCTCGCCCAGCGCAAAGCAGTTGGCATCGTTATTTACAAAAACCGGGATCTTGTAACGGATTTCAAGCAATTCCTTTAAATGAACTTCTTTCCACGAAGGTATATGGATCACATCGTAAACAATCCCTTTTTTTACATCCACCACGCTGGGCACACCGATGCCTATCGCCTTTACATCGATATCGATCAGGCCATCAATTAATGAATATACATCCTCCAGTACTTCTTCTTGGGTGCCTTTTGTTTTTATCCGCCTCGATATAATATCCGATATATCTTCTCCGCTCACTACCGTACCACGGATATTGGTGGCCCCAAGGTCTATCCCTATTATTTTTTTGCTATCCATTCAGACTTTATCTTTTGTATCAAAAATAGTTTTATTGGTTACCAGTGGTTTCGCCCAAAAGCCAATGCTCAGCATATAGCCAAAAGTAATATAAAGTACCATCATCGCCGCCCGCAGCCCGATCAAATCGCCTAGCCCGCCGATCAGCAATTGAATGCCTGCGCCACCAATGATGCCGGTTACCAATATACCTGCAAATGAACCATGGTGTTCGTCAACAGAACTAAGAGCAAGCGAGAAAATAATAGGGTACATTACCGACATAAAGAATCCGACGATCGGGAACGCGTACAACGATACTTCGGCGCTGCCAAAAAGGCCAAATGTTAATGCGATGATAGCCGGTATAGTAAACAAAACCAGCAGCTTGCGACTATCCATCAGTTTTAACAAAAACAAGCCTAAAACGCCGCCTGCAGTCATCAAACCCCAAAAGTAGGCCACTGCATGTGCGCCCGTTGTTTCGGAGTTGAAGTGGTGGTATCTGAATAAAAATTCCGACATCCAATAGGATACGCCCTGTTCCGTCCCCACATAGCTGAACAAGGCGATAAAGTACAAAATAACAACGGGCTTTTTAAAGAGCATCACATGCGTTGCCCAGGGCCCGGCCTTTTCATCCTCGTTCAATTCAACTTTAGGGAATTTTGAAACCAGCAGAATAACAAACATCACCAGGCAAATAACCGTGAAAAGCCAGTAGAGTGAGATCCAAAGCAGGTTATGCGGAACCAAGGGCTGCAATACCGAAAAGATTCCCGAATTATTCCCTTTGGCTAAATTTAAAACCAAATAAGAGTATACAAACGGGCTTACAAAAGAAGCCCCGCCAAATATTAGTTGTGCCAAAACGGAAGTAAAGGCATAGTTTTCCTCGCCGCCGGCTGTCCTTAACAATGGATTGATCACAACCTGGAGCATGGCCATGCCGCAGCCGATCAAAAACAGTGATAATATTGCTGTAAGATAGTTCGGTTCGGCAGCCAGCAGCAGTGCGCCTAAAAAGGCCACCACAAATGCCGCTGTCATGATCACTTTTTCATTATACTTCTGCACCAGCATGCTGGATGGGATGGACATTACGCCATAAGCGATAAAAAACGCAAACGGTAAAACGCCCGCCAACCCGGTGCTCAGTTTAAAATCCTTAATAAACTCGGGCCCCAGCGGACCGATGATATTGGTTAAAAAGGAAATGACGAAGAACGTGAGCATGATTAATGCTACAATGTAATAGCTGCGTTTCATGAATTTGATTTAATGGCCCGTTGTGGATTGATATACATAATTAACGGAAATCTTTAGCAATAGCAAGTTTTTAAAATATTTTTAAAAGTATTTGTCTTTACCCTCTTTTCGTGCGGCGAAGCTCCGAGGGGAATTAAATAACTGATATGCATTGGTGCCAATGTCCGCCGGGGTAGACTCACCGGCCATTTCCGCTAGCCAGCGGATCGGGCACCTCTCTTCGCGGCGCGAAAAGGGGGTAAAAAACGAATGATCTTTCGCCGTTTTTTTTCAAAAAAAAATATATTTTTTCGTTTTTAAGAATTTTTGCCAGCCACGTACCGGCAGTTTTTTCGCTTTTTTGTGAATAACTCCTGTGTTAACAACCTATTAAATCAGTATTAAAAATGCGCAAAATACTATACTTAAACATAAAAGGTATGGTATAAAATTGTTAAAAACCTGTTAATAAAAAATAAAAAAAAAGCTTGACAAATATTCAATTACGCCCTACATTAGAATCATCAAGAACGACGTACTTTGACATCTCACAGGAACACGGAAACTGAATCGGGCGGACCCCAGGGCGAGCTAAAGATCACGGAAGTACCTGAGTTACCGGAAAATGAAAGGGCGAAAGCCACTGAAAAAGAAGGCTAACTACAACGAGGATCAGAAAGGCCTGCAATTTTTTACGGAGAAAAGCAGACACCACTGATGAACTGAAAGGAATCAACTACCCGCAAGGGCAGCAGAATAGCAGGTCGGTTAAAATACACAAAACTTGGTGCCAGATGTTTGGCCACGGCTAAACATAGGGTCAGGAAACGGAAGTCGAATCGCAAGAAGAGGCTTCCGTTTTCGCTTTTATGGCTTTTTTCTCCGGCCAATTTTGGATTCACTCTAAGCAATAATTTTAAGAAGCTTTTTGCTATCGATTGTGTTTGTCAAATCACAATTTTCATCATAATTCTTTATAGGATCTAATCCGAAAGCACGCATTATCTCGGCTCTGATCTCTTTGTTTCGCGGATTGCGAAGATCGAAGTTGCCTTTGAATTTAAGATGATTTAGGAAATTATATGCCCCGACATTTTCAATAGCGTCTTTTACATCGGTTGTGCCATATGTGGGCCTGAATCCCATACCATAGTATCCATAAGGATTTGTGCTCTTCCTTGAGGGGCTTCCTTCCGGAGCAAATGGATTTTCAGCAACTAAATATTTATTGAAATATGTGACCGGCAATTCAAGATGTATTAAACCCCACTGTAAGAAAATGGATTGTTTGGTGGCGCTAATATGCCTCCCATAAGACATCGGAAAGTCTAGGTCCTCTGATTTTAAATCTTTGCGGCCGATAATTTTATATTCATCATAAAAAAATAAATTGTCCATCATGTAATCAGAAGGAAGGGCAGATGTTTTTTCTAGTTCCTCAATATTGATGTCCTTCGAACTAGATATATAGGCATAAACCTTTATTAATACGGGTTTGCCCATTAGAAAGCTGAGGCCATGATATTTCGGAATCAAATTTCTTTTTTTTATTTCGTCAATATTTAAAAGGATGCGACCAAAACCGTATTCGGTTCGGTTAATTTTAAAGGTAAAAAAATCTCCAGGCCGAAATTTGATGTTTTTTCTTTTACTGTTTTTAAACTGATTAATATCAGAAAGATAGCCATCCTCACAAGTGCGAATGAAATTTTCAACCAATGCACTTATCGGAATTATTTCTGATGATTTATAATTTTCCCATAAGCTATCGTAGAAAGTTGTTTGTGTATTATAATTGCCAATACAAATTCTTTCATTGGTTTCAATAAGACAATATACGCCGATAGGCTGGCGTGATTCCAATACAGAAGCGGTTAATTTTTTTTCTTTTCCTTTGGTGGTTGCCGGTAATAAAGCAACCCTTGATCTTGTAAGGTCATCGTATTGACTTTCCTTATATTGATTTTCGGTAGAGACAATATGCCGTTTGATTATATCGCCATCAAAATATAGGATGCTTTCGGGCCGATAGGTGTCGCCTTTTAAAACAACTTTTTCCCAGGTTGACTCGATAGGTTCTAATCCCAAAAACAATCTTTGGGAATTGGTTAGTTCAAAAGTCATGCTTAAAAATGGCTTAAGTTTTTACGTTCAACTATGGCAATATAATGCTTTATTATTTAAATTCTATTTCCCCGCCCGATTGAAAATAGCTAATTTTAACGCACATGAGCAAGGAAGGCAAAATCAGTCAGGACGGAAGGGCAAAAATATTTGTTTTAGATACCTCTGTGATCTTATACGATCATAACGCGTTTGAAAATTTCCAGGAACATGATGTAGCCATCCCTATCCAGGTGCTGGAAGAGCTGGATAATATGAAAAGCGGCAATGATACCCGCAATTTCGAGGCCCGCAGCTTTATCAGGCTGATGGACGATATTTCACATAATCACTTAATTAACCTCTGGCGGCCGTTAAACGGCAAAAGCAAAGGCAACTTTAAAGTGATCATGGATACCAAAAGCATTGCCGCCGATGCGGAAGCTGTTTTTGGTTCGGACAAAGTTGATCACCGGATCCTGAATGCCGCCTTAGGTTTGCAGGAAGAGAACCCGGATAAAAAAATCGTGCTGGTATCAAAGGATATTTGCTTAAGGCTGAAAGCCAAATCCCTTAACCTGCATTCGGAAGATTACGAGACCGGCAAAATTAAAAACCTTGCCGATTTGTACACCGGTGAAACCACGCTGGATAAGGTCCCCGAAAAGCTCATCAACCAATTAAACAAATCCGAAGCGGTGAGTGCGGACAGCTTTGAAATGCAGCCGCATACCAGTAACCATTTTTATATTTTAAACAGCAAAAAAGGCTCGGTACCGGGGTTTTATAATTCGCAGGCAAAGCAGTTGGAAAAGATAACCGAGCAGCCCGTTTTTAATATCTTCCCTAAAAATCTGGAGCAATCTTTTGCTATCCATGCGCTGCTGCACCCGGATATTAAACTGGTTACGATACAGGGTAATGCCGGTACCGGCAAAACCTTGCTCGCTCTGGCCAGCGCGCTGGAGCAACGCAAAAATTTCAGACAGATCTTTGTTACCCGGCCCATCGTGCCGCTGAGTAATAAGGATATTGGCTTTTTACCGGGTGATATCAAATCAAAGATTGACCCCTACATGGCCCCGATATGGGATAACCTTAAATTTATAAAGGACCAGTTTGCGGATGATGACAAAATGCAGGCAAAAATTGATGAACTGGTGGCCAATGATAAGATCTCCATTGCCCCGCTGGCCTTTATCCGCGGACGGACGCTTAGCAAGATCTTTTTTATTGTGGACGAGGCCCAAAACCTTACCCCGCACGAAGTAAAAACTATCATCTCGCGCGCCGGCGAAAACAGCAAGTTTGTGTTTACAGGCGATATTTACCAGATAGATACGCCGTACCTGGATGCGGAAAGTAATGGGCTCTCGTATTTAATAGATAAAGCCAAAGGGCACCCGCTTTACGCGCATATCACCCTGCAAAAAGGGGAGCGGAGTGAACTGGCTAATTTGGCGACGGAGTTGTTATAGTTCATAGATCATAGTTGATGGTTCATAGCAAAAAGGCATTAACAACTATGCGCAATAATCGATTAATTAATCACTTAAAATCTTCTCTGTTACCCTCGCAATATCCACACTGATCTTATTGATAAAACCCAACTGCTCTTTCAATAAAATATCATCCTGCTGCGTGGATTGAGGGGTTGATAAACTAGCCGCCGTTTTGCCTGTTTTAAAATCGATCACTTCGCCGCCCAGTTTTTCACTGCTGTCATTCAATACCGCTATGCTGCGTTTAATTAGTTTAAGTTCCTCTGCCTGGTTCTGGTAATTTTTTTTGCCGCCAATTGTTGAGGCCACGGTGGCAATATAGGATGACAGGATATGGTTCAACACCACAAATTTATGGATGTCCTTTACCTTTTTTTGTTTCCTTTTTGGCTCTGATGTCATCCGTTCAAAGGAAGCGGAAAGGTTGGCGGATTTTACAAAAACGTCTTTGCGGGCAAGCTTATATTCAATAACACCCACATCAATGCCGGTAATGCTTTCAGCAATTTTTACAAGGTAATTCAGATTGGCATAAATTACATCTTTCAGGATGTCCTGGATCTGGTCGAATTCCCAGCTGGGGAAGATCAGGTAGCTGGCAATCAGCGCAATGGTCGAGCCAATCACGGTGTCGATCTCCCGTTCCCTTACCAACAACCCCACGCCTAAAAATTTAAACAGGATCAGTACATAAGGCGTCATAAATAAAACGCTTACCACGTAATTTAAACGCGTAAAACTATAGGTGCCGATCATCAGCACGATCAGCAGGATAAATTGCGTGTCCTTATTCGGGATAAAACGAAGGATAACAATTCCCGCGATACCGCCAATCACGGTACCGATCAGCCGCTGGTAATTGCGCTGCTTTGACAAGCTGAAGCCGGGCTTTAATATCACGATAATAGTGAGCAGGATCCAGTAGCTATGGTGCCCGTTGGCGACGGTCTTACCCATGATAAAACCGATCAAACAAACCAATGCGACCCTTAGCGCGTGTTTAAAAGCCGTCGAAGAAAAAGAAAAGTTATCAAAAAAGATATGCGCCGCATAATCCTGGTGCGTAACAAATTTGGCGTATTCGTTATCGTAAGTGCCACCCATCAGCGTTTCGGAGTATTTAGAATTGTAGTAGCGGTATATGCTTTTTATCCGGTCGTTTAGGTCGCGCAGGTTGATCAGTATTTTTTTCAGCGCGAGGGTGCTGGTGGCCTGGTCGTTTTTACCGATGGTATCAATCCGGCTTTTTAAATGTTCCAGTTCCTCCACAAAATCGCCTTTAAACTTATTGCGGGTGTTGGAGATCACCATAAAGGAGATATTATCCACCTCCTCGGCCATGTGCTGCAATACAATGGCAATTTCGCCTAAAACACCTGTATCCTTATATTTTTCGCGGATATGGGTATAGTCATAATGGGTGGCCATTATCTGCTCAAACATATCCACCAGATCCACAAAAGTGAGCAATAAAATGCGGCTGGCGCTGGTTGACTCCTTCACCATTACCCTGCTTTTAAAAAGTATTTCTCTAACGGCGTCCTGGTGCTGGCTCACTTTTATCTGCTGCGAAACCAGCTTTTTGTAATTTTCGTCAATGTCCGTGTCGGGCATGTAAAAGGCGGCTTTCAGCCGCAGAAAATCAGCTATGTCGGCAATGTTTTCACCCAAGATCTGTTGTGCAGCCCGGTATGGCCTGATACCAAAAAATACCAGCGCGAATAACATATACCAAATTCCGCCAAGCAATATAATAACGCTGTAGCCAACTACTTCGTCAGGTTTCACGGCTTTGTCCATCATAAAAATCATCACCAGCAGGGCAGAGGTGCCAACCGAAGCGGCCCTGTTGCCATAAACGGTAAACATGGAAAACAGGAACGAAAACAGCGTAACTTCAAGCCCCAGGGTATAAACATTCAGGCGGGCAAAACCGGTTATTACGGCTACTGCAAACAGGAAGAGGTTACCGATAGCCATGGCATTCCGTTTGTGCATTACGGGCCCGGGCGTATCAATGGTGCAGATACACAATGCGCCGAGTGACAGGGTGAGCCCGATATCAAAATGGTTAAAATAGATGGATAGAAGCGATGGGAGCAGGATGCCGGTGGACATCCGCAAACCGTCAGAAAAATACTGGCTGTAGAAGAAGCTTTTTATTTCCCTGGTATTGGTTTTCATCGTTTGCTGTTGAATGGATGTTAGACTTTGCCGCTGTTAGTTTTAACACAAAGAAACGGAGAAGGCACGGAGTTCGCGGAGGTTTTGTCGATAAAATTTATCTTCCTGATCGAAAACCTTCACCTTAAGTACTCTGTGTACTTTGCGTCTTCTCTGCATCTCCGTGTTAAAAAATCTGCGCTTGCAATTCTCTATTTCCTAAATGATTTTTTTCAGCCCAAAATCAGGTCGCAAATTTACAAAAATTAAATAAAGGCATCTTATTTTAATAAATATTGCATTATTATTATCAAACCTTTATTAATTACTCATTTTTTTATAAATTTAGCGATCAGATACGTAAATTCACGACCGTAAAAATACAAGCGCAGAAATGCTGACCTCTGGCGCCGATTTTTACGATCAACCAATTATAATAAACTTATTTTTATATTCAATTTAATACATCATGCCTTTAAACTTAAAACTCAGCCAAAGAGAAACAGCTTTCAACAGCGAAGTTGTGATGCGTTTTGAGTTGTACAATAGCTTGTTTCAAACACTGCCCTTTTACCAGGTAAAAGATACCGGCATTTTACTGCCGTTTTTTAGCTCGCATTGCGAGAAAGAAGCCAATAAGCTAAAATCACCAACATCTATCATCGAATCATTCTTCAAAAAATATGTGCCTGATATCGACCACCGCGAACAGATCAACCGGATGTTCCGGTTTATTCAATATATCGAACGGCAGGTGGTTTTGTTTGATGCGATCGAAGATTCTTCTTTTAATAAATTAGGCCGGGCGGATGACAGCGGCACGTTGCAGATCTTATCGCAGCAGGCAGCCGTAAGTCAGGATGCAAGGGATGAGATCAGTAAAAAACTCAATGATTTTTCGCTAAGGCTTGTCCTTACTGCGCACCCGACCCAGTTTTATCCGGGTACTATCCTTGGCATCATGACCGACCTGATAGAGGCGCTGAAAACCAATGATATCAATACGATCGATCTTCTACTGCAGCAATTGGGCAAAACACCTTTCTTTAATAAAACATCACCAACGCCGGTTGACGAGGCAATCAGCCTGGCGTGGTTCCTCGAGAATATATTTTATCATGCGGTATCAGGGATCCAATCTAAACTGGATGAAGAGTTTGATATCAGCGCCGCACGTCACAGCCAGTTGCTTGAGCTTGGTTTTTGGCCCGGTGGCGACAGGGACGGCAACCCTAATGTAACTACCGAAACCACAAAGTCCGTTGCCAGCTTTTTGCGCCAAAGAGCATTCAGGTGCTATTACCGCGACTTCAGGCTGTTAAAAAGGCGTGTAACTTTCCGCGGTGTAGAGAAGGCGATGGCGACCCTGGATAAATTGATCTACTCCAACGCGAACTTTAAACAGGATAATACCAATGTGCAGCCCGAAATACTGGAATTGCTGCAGTCGATCAAACATACGCTCGTAGCCGATCACGATAGCCTTTTTGTGAAGCTTGTGGATGATCTGATCAAAAAGGTAAGCCTTTTCGGCTGCTACTTCGCCACCCTGGATATCAGGCAGGACAGCCGTGTATTGCGGAAAGTGTTCAAATTCTGCATGGCTCAAGGCGGAAAAAGTATTGATATTCCTGCCGGATATTTAGAGTTACCCGAGGATGAAAAGATCAAAACCATAACTTTTAACGAAGCCGACATCGTTTGCCCGGATGACGAAGATAAATTAACCTGCGACACGCTGAATACCATCAGGCTGATGAAACAAATTCAGCAAACCAATGGCGAAAAAGCCTGCCAGCGCTTTATTATCAGTAACTGCCAGCAGGCATCAGACATTCTACAACTCATCGATTTGTTTTTATGGAGTGGATGGAAAAAAGAAAGCCTGAGCGTTGATTTTATGCCCTTGTTTGAAACCGTGAATGACCTGAAGGGCGCGGCACAGGTAATGGAAACTTTATACACGCATCCTTTTTATAAAGAGCACCTGGAGCGAAGAGGAAACCTGCAGTCTATTATGCTTGGTTTTAGCGACAGCACAAAGGATGGCGGCTACTTAATGGCTAACTGGTCCATTTATAACGCGAAGGTAGAACTTACGGCCATGGCCCGTAAATACGGCATCGCCCTTGCGTTTTTTGATGGCAGGGGAGGCCCGCCTGCGCGTGGGGGTGGCAAAACGCACCGTTTTTACGCTTCAATGGGCGAAGAGATAGCTAACGAACATATCCAGTTAACCATACAGGGGCAAACCGTTAGTTCGCAATATGGCTCGGTAGAAACGGCCCGTTTCAATATGGAGCAATTGATCAATGCAGGCGTAATTTCGGCCCTGCACCCCAATGCAAGCGATGTACTTGGTGCAGAAAAAAAAGCATTGATATCCGCAATGGCCGACGAAAGCTACAAATTGTTCCTCGACTTAAGGCAACATCCATTGTTTGTGGAATACCTCGAGAAATTCAGTCCGCTTAAATTATTATCACACATCAATATCAGCAGCAGACCAACCAAACGTAATACAGACGCCCAGCTGAAACTGGAAGATCTGCGTGCCATCAGTTTTGTTACCTCGTGGAGCCAGTTGAAGCAAAATATACCGGGTTTTTATGGTGTGGGTACCGCGCTGAATAAAATGGAAGAAGCCGGCAAATGGGGCGATGTCAAAGAACTGTACAACTCATCAGGGTTTTTTAAAACGATGGTTGATAACTGCGTGATGTCCATGACGAAGACAGATTTCCGGGTGACAGCATACCTGGAAAAAGATAAAAAATTCGGTCCGTTCTGGAAGCTACTGAAGGATGAATTTGAACTGACCAAAGCGATGCTGCTGGAATTAACAGGTACCACCCTGTTGATGGGCGAGTACCCGGTTGAGCGCCGGTCCATCGCCATCCGCGAAAAAATTGTATTGCCGCTGGTCATTATACAGCACTATGCCTTACAATGTTTAAGTACTTGTAACGACGAAGAACTGATCAAAATTTACAACAAGCTGGTGATCCGCACAGTTTATGGAATTGTGAACGCGGGGAGGAATTTGGCGTAGTTGCAAGTCGGAAAAGTCCGGAAAGTCTGAAAAAGACCTTAAACTAAATTCATTTGTAAATGTTATACCTTTAATGACTATAACCGTTTCAAAATGAAAAATTTAACTTTCCTGGCTTTAGGGGTCATCGTGTTCCTTTTGGCGCAGGCATGCCAGAATAATCATCCCAAAAACTATAACCATCCAGACATCGACTCAGTGGGCAAAACGTTTATAAAAACGGCCATTGAAGGCGGTCTTACTGAGGTCAAAGCCTCAGGCCTGGCCATCACCAACTCAAACAACCAGCGCGTTATTGGCCTGGCTAAAATGATGATCAACGATCATACAAATGCCGATAGTGCCTTACTAAAGATGGAAGCTGACAAAGTGATAGATGGTAAGGATACGATCAGCACCGTCCACCAGCAAATGATCGGTGCGCTATCCAAACAAAATGGTGCGGCCTTTGATAAGGCTTATTTAACGATGATGGTTGCCGATCACCAGGCTGCGGTTGACCTTTTCACCAATGTAAGCAAAAGTACAGATGCAGATGTCAATAAATTTGCTGCCGCTACATTGCCTGCGATTAAAATGCACCTGGATTCGGCACGATCTGTTTTGGCTGCTTTAAAATAAAAACGGCCTTTTCCATATCCTCCCAAAGTTTCCAATTAAGGCTGTATATTTGGTTGTACACAAATCCGGATAAATACCTTAATGAAGAAAAACCTTTTTATTGCCTTTGAAGGCATTGATGGCAGCGGAAAAAGCACCCAGGTTAAATTGCTGAAAGCCAAACTCGAAGAAGCCGGATTAAAAGTTTATACCACAGCCGAACCTACGGAAAGCCCTATCGGAAAGATCATCAGGGATATATTTACCCACAAAATGGAGGCTGACCACCGCGTGATTGCTGGTCTTTTTGTGGCCGACAGGTTGGATCATTTGCTGAATAAAACAAACGGTATTATCAAAATGCTGGAAGAAGGTTATACCGTAATCACCGACCGGTATTATTTTTCGTCATACGCTTACCAAAGCACACACATGGACCTTGACTGGGTGATCCGGGCAAACTCGCTTAGCGCTGATCTGTTGCGGCCCGACGTAAATATCTTTATTGATATTACTCCAGAACAAAGTATCGAAAGGATAAAAAAAGGAAGGGATTCGGTTGAACTTTACGAGACACTTGAAAACCTGCAGAGTGTACGGGAAAAGTATTTCGAAGTAATGGAACTGTTGCAATCCGAAGAGAAGGTTTTTTTGACAAATGGAAACAGGGAAACTGAGGTTATTTCAAATGAAATATGGACTTACCTTGCTGAAAACGCTAAATAGTAAATTATTTGATACCCATGCGGTTATTGTTCGCACGAACTTTAACAGGAATTAACTTTTTATTATTGCGGGGAGTAAAGATATCTTTCAGGCTTTTTACGATTTCAACAAACAACTTCACGTTCATAACTATTAGATTTTAATGGGTATTTATCAAATATCTTGACGGTGGTCCTAAATTCTTTCTCAAAAATTACAAAAAAATCTCGCATTTCCAAATATTTTTACTTTTTACCCAAACAAATGTCATTCTGATTGCAATTATTTAGTTTTTATTTCGAAATGTTTATAAAGATTAAAATCGTCGACCTTGAAAAGTAATATTTATAAACCAACACGCAATTATTCAATTTGTTTGAAGTGGTTTGAACGAATTTTTCTTTACGGTTTTAGAAAAATTTAGCTAAAAAGGTTCAATTGAATAGTCGCCGGTGGCTTAGCTTTGCCGAAAACGGTGCGCCCGCCGTATTTCCACGATTCGTTTCTTTCCTTTGCGATCACTTCTTCAAAGTTGGCATTCGGCGTAAAGTCGTTTTCGGCCTGCTCCGCTATCTTTGATAGGCGTTTGATCGCGTCATTCTTTTCAGTCTGGCCCAATTTTGCCTTATAAATTGCGGTTTGCAGCACGCCAATGGTTTCATCATAAACCTTTACCGGCACCGGGAAAGGGTGGCCATCTTTACCGCCATGCGCAAACGAAAACCTGGCCGGGTCCTTAAACCGCGAGGGGGTACCGTGGATCACCTCGCTTACCAATGCCAGCGATTGTAGTGTACGCGGACCCAAACCGTGCAATTGTAACAGGCCCTCAAAATCCTTTGGCTGGTTTTCGTGTGCCAGCCACAATACGGCGCCCAGCCTTTTCAGGTCGATATCTTTTGCCCGCACATCGTGATGGGCAGGCATAACCAATTTGTTTATTTCTTTCAGCATGGCCTCGGGGTGTTCAGCGGCTATCTGCATCACACCTTGCCTGGCACTTTCGGCCTGTTTATCGGCCATGTTTAAAATAGTACCTGTGTTTTGCCCGTAAATAAATGTATGCGGGTCATCCACGAAGCTCGTAAGCGTTTCCGAATGCCAGTGATAGCGCCGGGCGGTGCTGCTGGCATCGCTCATACCTTGCTGTACGACGGCCCATTTGCCGCTGCTGCTTAAAATAAAATTATGGGTGTATAACTGAAACCCATCCTGTATCGCCGTATTATCCACCTTCGCGCTTAGCTTGCTGCATTTAACCAGGTGGTCGGCGTCCAACCCAGTGGCGTTTCCAATCCTGATCAGCTCATCAGGCGTTTGCTTGGAGTATTTGCCTTTGCC
>Ga0206909_1080_pt1 | contig 19850 bp, 16 predicted proteins | sample Alteio_BWOrgHeat_76_FD_152943 | JGI IMG/M metagenome (GOLD analysis project Ga0206909, IMG submission 152943) | Enriched cells from forest soil in Barre Woods Harvard Forest LTER site, Petersham, Massachusetts, United States -... | ecosystem: Environmental > Terrestrial > Soil > Temperate forest >...
ATCTGCAGAAGAAACAAGATTTGATTGGAGGTCACTTTCTATGACTGATAAATATTTTAATTCAAGCGGCAAACCATTTGCAGATAATATTTTATCAAACAAGATAAAATATGGCTTGCCCCAATTTTTCATTTTGCTGTATTCTTCAGATTGGTTTGAAAGAAAATCTTTTGTAAATGAATTGGCCTGAGCGTTGAGCGGAATGAAAACAGCAGGCTTTATATTTTGATTGTTTGTAGTTTCGGAAACTGAAGCTGAAACAATAGTTTTTGGAATGGCAGTGTCATCATTTTTAAACGACATGATTGACATACTGAAAATAAGGAATACAAAAATTCCGCAGAGATATTTCGCTGCGCCGGGTGAAAAAAAATCTTTTACTGTAAACCAACTTATTTCCATCACATATTTTCTTTATAAGAAATATGGTTTTGGATAGGAAGGGATTTTAAAATGAAAGCTCTGCGTAGCTTCCTGAAGTATTTGTTAATTATTTTGATTAAATATTTAACAATGAAAGTCATGGCACATTAGACAAAATTCATGCCACGGGGAAGCGAAAGTAAAGAATAAACGGATTAAAATTCCATTGCCTGAGAAACCAAACGTTCAATTACTTTTTCAGGTGAGAGATATTTTATATAGTATTTATAGGAATTATCTTCGAGCCTCATCCTCATCTCATTATCTATAAGAAAATTTTCGATAATTGTTTTGCTTTCTGCCACATCTTTTAATAAAATAATAATATTTTCTTCGTGGGTCAAACTTTCAGGAAGTATTCTCAAAATGGGAGTTGAAACAATAGCTTTTCCCAAAGCGAAGAACTCTCCCAATTTCCATCCGAGGCAATCAAGTACTGCAGGCGTATTGAATGCAATAGATGATTTTTTTATTTTTTCAAGATAATCTTCTATCGAATATCTTTTAGTAGTTGTGTAATTTTCGAAACCGCTCACATCATTGATTGTCCGTGGTGCAAAACCTCCTTCAAATTTTACGCCGGGTATTGCTTTGCATATCTCAATGAATTTAGTTCTGTTTAAATTGGTTGTAGCTTCTTTTTTCCAAAGTGAGTTGAGCATGAAAACATAATTTTTTTCTGCCGTTCCTCTGTCATATTTTTTTATCGGAGCTCTTTCCGCCTGCGCTTTATAATTGCGAAAAAATCTTCTGTAGTTATCAAGATTTTTGTAAGACAGAATAAAATTATAAAGGCTTATGAAGATTGCTTTTGGTATGTTCCAGATCTTTATTCCAAAACCGGGGCCAATGGCTACGAGTTTATTTTTAAATTTCTGATTGTGATAATCTGCCGGGGTAATATTTATTTTGCCATAAACATCGCACCAGTTAAAAGTGGTCGGATCTATTTCGGAAGAATCATAAAAATCAATGATTATCTTCTTTGTTTCAACACGGTCTTGGACGATGAAAGCAAAAGTATTTTGTTTAAATGCAGGAAATTTACTGCTGTTGAAATGTACATTGGCTGGGCCGAAATAATCCATCAAACCTTGTATGTAATACGATCCATAGTATACATCGCAGGCTGCATATAGATAAATTTTCGGCTTCAATATTTCGGGTATTGTGAATAAATGTAAAAGAATTCAACGGTTAAATGAAATCAACGAATTTTTAGGTCCATCAATTTTTTGGCGACATCCAACATTTTAATTTCTTCAAAATGATTTGTCATCACCTGCAATCCAAAATCCATTCCGTTTGAATGAATAAAAAGGGGAATGGAGATTGCCGGAATTCCTGTGAGATTTGCAAAGACAGTGTAAATATCAGCTAAGAACATTTCAATCGGGTCATTACTTTTTTCACCGAATTTGAAAGCAGGTGAAGGAACTGTCGGAGAAAGTATTGCATCAAACTCGTTGAAAATAGTTTTTGTTTTTTGCACAAGTAATTGCCTCACCTGTTGCGCTTTGGTAAAATATGCATCGAAATATCCTTCACTCAAAACAAAAGTGCCGAGCATGATTCTTCTCTGCACTTCTTTGCCAAAACCTTTGCTGCGCGTGAGTTTATAAAAATCTGTAAGGCTTTCCATTTTGCCCGAAGCATGATAACCATATTTGATGCCGTCATATCTTGAGAGATTGCTTGAAGCTTCAGCAGTCGTTAAAATATAATAAGTTGGCACAATGTAATCGAGCAATTCAAAATCGATTTCTTTTATTTCATGGCCTTCGCTTTTTATTTTTTGTAAAAAATTATTGAATGAAGATGCAATCTCTTTATCAAGCGAAGGATGTTCAAGCGCTTCTTTGAAATATGCGAATCGATATTTTTTATTTTTATTTTCAGCAATCAAAGATGAATAAGCGGGAACATTTTCTGTTGAGGCTGTGCTGTCAAAATCATCAGCACCTGCAATTACTTCAAGTGTCAATGCAGCATCGTCAACCGTATTTGCAAAGATGCCGATCTGATCAAACGAAGATGCATAAGCAATTAAACCATATCGTGAAACTCTTCCGTAGCCTGGTTTTAAGCCGATGATACCGCAAAAATCTGCAGGCTGCCGTACAGAACCGCCGGTGTCACTTCCCAAACTTATCATGCACAAACCTGCCTGCACTCCAACTGCAGATCCACCTGAAGATCCACCGGGAACACGCGAGTTATCTTTTGCATTCAACACATTTCCGAACGCAGAATTTTCATTGCTGCTGCCCATTGCAAACTCATCACAATTTTGCCTGCCGATGATGATCGCATCTTCTGCCAACAATTTTTCGACAGCAGTTGCACTATAAATGGAAGTAAAATTTTCAAGAATTTTTGATGACGCTGAAACCTTGTGGCCTTTGTAACAAATAACATCTTTCAGCCCAACAATTACACCATGCATTTTACCTAATGGTTTTCCTTCCATTCTTTTTGCATCCAATGTTTTTGCCTGTTGCAAAGCTTCTTCTGCATACACTTCCAGAAAAGCATTAAGGTGTTTATTATTTTCAATTTGCGCTAAATAATGATTGACAGCAATGCTGCAACCATTAAGATTATCAGCTAAAAAAGCATGATAATTTTTTATTGAACTGAATGAAAACAAATTTTAATTTTAAAATGATCAGTGAATTTTTTTTAACTCCATTCAGCTTCTTCTTTTTTTTGTCTTTTCTCAACCCGCAAACAAAGCAAAATACTTACTTCATATAAAATCAGGAGCGGAATAGTGCAAATAATGGGGCTTAAAAGATCCGGTGGCGTTATCATTCCTGCAACAATAACCATTACCAGTATTGCATATTTTCTTATTCTGCGGAGATAAGCAGAACTCACCACTCCTACTTTGGCAAGAAAATAAATTACTAAAGGTAGCTGAAACGCAATGCCTGCGCCCAAGATAAGCGGCATAATAGTATTAAAATAACTGTTGATGGTCCAGATATTTTCAATATTGTTGTCTAAAGAAAATTTTGAAAAAAAGTTAATAGTATAAGGTGCAATAACAAAATAACCGAAGAACACTCCGATAAAAAAAAGAAGTGAAACCCAAAAAATAACTCCGCTTGCATTTTTTAGTTCATTTGGCTTGAGTGCAGGTTTTGCAAACTTCCAGAATTGCAAAAACACGTAAGGAAATGCAATGATAAAACCGCCAATTAAAACGATGTTGAAATATACATTAAATTGCCCTGTTACAGCATTACTCTGCATTCTAACATTTATTTTTTCCATGCAAAGGTTATTGCCTAAACCCATTTTCTCACTTAGCCTGCATAAAAAACTATAGGTTGGAAAATCTGCATGAGTTGGACCCATCAAAATTTTCTTTACAATAAAATTGTTGAACACCGCCATCACCACTGCACCTATTGCAATAGCTATTACAGATTTGAAAAGATGTTTTCTTAATTCATCCAAATGCTCAATAAAAGACATTTCTGATTTCCCATTTTTATCTTTCTGTCCTCTGAAAAGTTTCATAAATATCGCGGGCTGTTAAAAAAAAAATTTCATTGAAAAGATAATCCTAAAATAAAACCCCGCAGATAATTGCGAGGTTTGGTAATTTATTACGAGTTTAACTGTTTAATTTTTAACTGATGAATCTGTGGAAACCTGCTTATTTGGTGTTGAAGTATTTGTACTGTTGTTGTTAACAGGATCATTAATGTGATCTTGTATTTCTTTTTGCACATTATCTTTTGCATCTTTGAATTCTCTGATACCACGTCCCAATCCACGCATTAATTCAGGTATCTTTTTACCACCAAACATAAGAAGCACAATGAGAACAATGAGGATAATATGCCAAGGTGCTAAATCTCCCATGATTTTTTATTTATTTAAACAAAGGTAAATCAAAAATAGCAGCAAAAAGAAAATTTAACACCAATTGAAAATGTGTTACAAACGCTCAAATAAAAACTTATTTAACCCTTTTCTCCTTGATCCTGGCACTTTTGCCGCTGCGTTCGCGAAGGAAATATAATTTTGAACGACGAACCTTGCCGACTTTATTCAAAACAATTGAATCAACATTCGGAGAAAAGAACGGGAAAATTCTTTCCACGCCGATGCTGTCAGATATTTTTCTTACAGTAAAAGTAGCAGTACTTCCCGTACCCTGTATTTTTACGACATCGCCGCGAAAGCCCTGGATACGTTCTTTGCCGCCTTCAACGATCTTATAGTTAACGCTTACATTGTCGCCTGCTTTGAATTTAGGATAATCCTTTTTGGCGGTAAGCTGCTCATGTACAAATTTAACTGCTGCGTTCATCACTTGAAAATTTAGGACGGCAAAGGTAAGGGTAAAATTTGATTTTTAATTTTTAGTATTCAGAATTTTTATCGGGCAACATTCACTGCTCTTTTTTCACGTATCACGGTCACTTTTATTTGCCCCGGATACGTCATTTCGGTCTGAATTTTTTGGGCTATTTCAAAACTGAGTTTATCACTGTCCGTATCACCCACTTTATCAGCTTCAACAATCACACGTAATTCCCTTCCGGCTTGAATAGCGTAGGCTTTTTCAACACCCGGATAGGTGAGTGCAAGGTTTTCAAGGTCTTTGATGCGTTGCAGGTATTGCTGCATTATTTCGCGCCTTGCGCCCGGCCTTGCACCGCTGATTGCATCGCAGGCCTGGATGATAGGAGAAATAACATATTGCATTTCCATTTCATCGTGGTGTGCGCCGATGGCATTTACTACTGCAGGATTTTCGCCATATTTTTCGGCCAGTTTTGCACCAAGCAATGCGTGGCTCAATTCGGTTTCTTCGTCAGGCACTTTTCCGATATCGTGTAATAAGCCTGCACGTTTTGCCAGTTTAGGATTCAAACCCAACTCTGCAGCCATAATGCCGCAAAGGTTTGCTGTTTCGCGGCTGTGCATCAATAGATTCTGCCCGTAGGAAGAACGGAAACGCATCTTGCCTACAATGCGCACCAATTCTTTGTGCAGTCCGTGAATGCCAAGTTCTATCACCGTGCGCTCACCAATTTCTATGATCTGCTCTTCTAACTGTTTGCGGGTTTTTTCAACCACTTCTTCAATACGTGCCGGATGTATGCGCCCATCTGCAACCAAACGCTGCAATGATAAACGTGCAAGTTCCCTGCGCAATGGGTCAAATGAAGAAAGTACAACTGCTTCAGGTGTGTCATCCACGATCAGGTCGACGCCGGTTGCTGCTTCCAGCGCACGGATATTTCTGCCTTCACGCCCGATGATCTGGCCTTTTATTTCGTCACTTTCAAGGTTGAAAACGCTCACAGTATTTTCAATGGTCTGTTCTGCACCTGTGCGTTGTATAGACTGGATGATTATTTTGCGCGCTTCTTTATTGGCACGCAGTTTTGCATCTTCAATGATCTCCTGCTGTATGCCCAAAGCGCGTGTCTGTGCTTCCTGTTTCAGGCTTTCGATCAATTGTGCCTTTGCTTCATCGGCTGTAAGCCCGGAAACTTTTTCCAGGCGGCGTATATGCTCTTCCTGGTGTTTTTCCAGTTCAGTACGCTTATGATTGACTACTTCGATCTGTCTGTTGAGGTTTTCTTTGATTGCCTCATTCTCCTTTATCTGTTTTTCCAGCGCACTATCTTTTTGATTGATAGTGATCTCTTTTTGTTTGATGCGGTTCTCTGATTCGCCAAGCTTCCTGTTTCGTTCCAAAACATCTTTATCGTACTCTGATTTAAGTTGAACGAACCTTTCTTTTGCTTCTAATTGTTTTTCTTTTTTTAATGTTTCGGCCCTTATTTCGGCTTCTTTAAGAATGCTTTGTGCCTGCAGGTTTGCTTCATCTATTTGTGCTTTTGTATTTTTAGCGAAGATGAATTTGCCTGCTGCAATTCCTGCTATCAGTGAGATTACGCCAATTATAATATACAATACTGTCTGATCCATGCTTGTGGAGTTTTATTTGGTTCAAAATCTTATATCCCTTCACTTTTCCCATATAATTATTGGTAATGAGTTAGTTCAGCTTGCGAAGATAAAAAATGATTTTCAATAATTTTTGCTAATTCTAAGTTCCATAAATCGGAATTAAATTCCCAAATATGGAAGATTATTTAAAATGGGACTTTTAAATTTTGTTGAAAATCAATGTATTAGAATAAATTTTTCGAATGGCACGGCGTTTGAATTTTACTTTATACCCTTTTTTTAATCCCCTCTGTGATAACTGAAACAATTTTTCTTAACAGTTATCCAAATTCAAATGAAACAGTTTTTTACTCTTAGGAACGCAATTGCCGCTTTAATGCTTTCGATGCTATTTACTTCTTGCAGCAGCAAAGATGTTACAGCGCCTTTGTCAAATAATGTTTCTGCTCCTGTATCATATAGCGACGCAAACATTGGAATCAATAATTTTCAGGCTTCAGAGGTCTCAAACCAGGAATTGCAGGTTAGCTTTTCTTTATTGTATGCTAACAATGTAACGAGTATCCAGGTTTTGAGTGGCTCTTCGCCAAATCAGCTTTGCTCTTTTTATCAGGTGAATGTGCCCGGTAATTTAACCTCAGCAACATCATATTCAGTTAATGATACGAACATCAAAGGATCGACCATGTACTTTATGATCAAATTTACTTTGTCAGATGGTAATTGGGGATATACGCCCGTTTACAGTTTGCAGGTGAAACAATAACAGAGAGTTTATACGCCCTTTTTTCTTCCGTGACCTTGTTTGTTTTTGTACTTTTTTATTGGATTAAAAGTGCTCCTGATGATGGCGAAAGCCATCAAAAAAAATTCCCGCCTTGGTGCGGGAGTTTTTTTAGTGATCTTTCAGAACCTTGTCTATCATGTTTTCTATCTGTGCTATTTTTTCGGCAGCACCTGTTTGCGAGATCCAATCGGCTGCTGTTTTATTTTGTTCGGTCGCAAACCACAACAATACCATTGCTATATAATCCTGCATGTCTTTACCGGCAAAATCCCTTTTAAATTCAAGGATCTTATCATTGATGATCTTGATTGTCTTTCTCACAATTTCTTCATCCTGCTTTTCAAGTTTCAAACGGTAGTTTCTGTCGCCGATCAGTACATTGACAGGAATTAATTGTTCCATAAACAGATCATTGATTTAATAATTGAAGGCATTTGTCTATCTCTTTCAAATAGCCGTCTATTCTTTTTTGCAGCAATTTTTTATCTTCTTCCTGCCAAACCTGCGTTCCCAAATTGCGTGTGTCCAATTGCTGCTGCAGCTTTTCTATCTGATGTTTTTTTTCTGTTGATTGAGAAACATTTTTTTCAATTTCCTTTTTAAGGGAAATATTTTCTTTCTGCAAAACCAAATACTGTTTTACAAGTTGCTGCACTTTTTGCTGCAATATTTTCAGTTGTTCCTCGTGATTAACCATAAACTAAAATAACCATTAAAATCTATTTTCTTATTTCAGCGTTCAGATCTTTTTCAAGTTGTGATATGATCTTTCCCATTGCCGTATCGATTTCTTTGTCGGTCAGTGTTTTTTCTTCATCAAGAAAAGTAAAATTTACCGCCAGCGATTTTTTATCCAAACCTATTTTTTCGCTTTCAAAAACGTCGAACAAACGCATGGCCTGTAGTTTTGAGAGCCTCAATGATTCAATGCTGCTTTCAATTTTTTTGTATAAAATATCTTTTGAAACGATGACTGCAAGGTCTCGCTGAACTGCAGGAAATTTTGGAATTTCTTTGTAAACAATTTTTTGCCCACTCACCAATTTCAATAATTCTTCAAAATGAAGATCGATAAAATAAACCGGTTGCTTTATATCAAATTGCTGCAATTGTTTTGTCGATATTTCCTGCAATTTTCCGATAACCGTGTTCGAACATTGTATCTCTAAAGAAATATTTGACGTTGCATTTTTCTCTTCTGTAAAATGAATATTGTTGATGCCGCATGCATTCAATAAAGAAACAGCCATTCCTTTTGCTGAAAAAATATCGTGCACTTTACTTTTATCATTCCATGTTCCTTCATGGTTTGCACCTGAAATGTACATGCTCAAATGCTCTTCTTCATGATATTTTCCTGAAGCTTTTGTTTGATATGTTTTCCCAAATTCAAAGAAAAGCAAGTTTGAATTTTTCCGGTTAATATTAAACGCAATGGCTTCCAATCCTGTTTCCAGCATGGACGGGCGAAGAATGTCAAGATCTGCGCTGAGGTTGTTCAACATTTTTACAGCACCTTTCAATTCGTCCTGGTTAAAATATTTACTGTTGGTGATGGAGTTTGTCATGATCTCGTTAAACCCAATGCCAGCAAGCCTTTCAGAAATTTTTTCTTTTAATGATTCTTTTGCCGCAAGTGTTTCAACCGAAGGCGAAATGGTGATGGATGACGGAATTTCAATATTGTCCAAACCATCGATTCGCACAATTTCTTCCACAATATCTGCCGGCAAAGTAATGTCGGGTTTGCTGAAAGGGACTGCAACACGCAATTCATCCAAACCATCTTTTACAATTTCGAAATTCAATGCCGTCAATATTTTTTTTACTGCATCTGCATGATAATTTTTGCCGCTTAATTTTTTTAAATAATGATGTTTCAGCGCGACTTCTGTTTTGGCTTTCGGGTTTGGATAAACATCGATCACATCGCTTGAAATCTCACCGCCGGCAATTTCCTTTATCATTAATGCTGCACGTTTTAAAACATTCACCGTATTGGAAATATCGACTCCTTTTTCAAACCTTGTTGCGGCTTCTGTGCGCAAACCGAGACGCAACGCCGTTTTGCGGATATTCACCGGATTGAAGAATGCGCTTTCCAAAAAAATATTCTTCGTTGTTTCTTTTACTCCGCTTTTTATTCCGCCAAAAACACCTGCGATGCACATTGCTTCTTCAGCGTTGCAGATCATCAAATCTTTGCTGCTTAATTTTCTTTCTTTTTCATCGAGCGAAATGAATGAAGTTCCTTCTGCAACATTTTTTACAATGATTGTGTTGCCTTTTATTTCATCCGCATCAAATGCATGAAGCGGTTGCCCTGTTTCATGCAAAATAAAATTCGTGATGTCGACAATGTTATTGATCGGTCTTTGCCCGATGGCTACCAGCTTATCTTTCAGCCATTGCGGCGAATCCTTTACTTCGATATTTGAAATGGTGATTCCTGCATAACGCGGGCACGCTTCTTTATTTTCGATCACCACATTAATTGTCAAACCCTGGTTATCCGGTTTGAAATTATTTGCAAAAATAGTTTTCGGTCTTACTTCTTTATTCCCGTGATGCGTGAGATATGCGCATACATCGCGCGCAACGCCGTAATGGCTCATGGCATCCATGCGGTTTGGTGTCAAACCTATTTCAAAAATAAAGTCGTTGTAAGGTTTAAAATATTCTGCAGCAGGTGTTCCGGTCTTTATATTATTTGGTAAAACGATAATACCTGCGTGGTTATTTCCAATGCCGATCTCGTCTTCTGCACAGATCATTCCATGGCTTTCGACGCCGCGGATCTTCGCAACTTTCATCGTCATTGCTTCGCCGGAAATTGGATGAATAGTTGTACCTGCTGTTGCTACAATTACTTTTTGTCCTGCCGCAACATTGTTTGCGCCACATACGATCTGCAATGTTTCGCCTGATCCGATATTTACTTTTGTGATCTTTAATTTATCTGCATTCAGATGTTGCTCACATTCCAGAACTTCGCCCACGATCAAACCTTTCAATCCGCCTTTGATGCTTTCATAAGCTTCCATGCTTTCCACTTCAAGTCCGATGGAAGTAAGGATTTTTGACAGCCTTTCGGGCTCTTTTTTTTCGGGTAAATATTCGCTCAGCCAGTTGTATGATATCGTCATTTATAATTGCTTTTTTCTAACAGTTTGCAAATATAACGCAAGCCGCGCAGCTATTTATTTTAGCTCCGATGACCTGTGATTGAATGGTGCAGGCTCTTTTTGCCGTTTTGTGTATGATTTTATAAAAAAAAGGTCTTTATCAGTTAATCAAAAGCTTTATCCCTGCAAAATTTTTCTTCAAAATCTTTGTACACAAATCATGTGAATTAAACTGTGGTTTGCGCGCAAAACTTTTTTATATTGTGGAGAAGTAATAAAAATGCTGTGGATTAGTTATTAATTGCTGTGTATTGTTTTGTGAATTGATGTGCATTAAAAATGAAAGAAAAAAATTTTTTGTTACCGATTTCATAGTTCATATTCGCTCCCCTTTATTTCTGAAGTAACATTCAGGTAACATAAGGAAACATCAACCGAAACCCTTTTATCACCTGTTAGATTCAACAAAAAGAATGGAGATTACCAACCTGAATAAAGACAGAAAAAACAGAAGAAAACCTTCCGTCGATCTCAGTACAATGGTCTATGGCAAAGTGCCTCCGCAGGCAAAAGACCTTGAAGAAGCGGTGCTCGGCGCCATCATGCTGGAGAAAAATGCATTTGACAATGTGATCGAGATTTTGCACGCCGAATGTTTTTATGTGGATGCGCACCAGAGTATCTTCAAAGCGTTTCAAAACCTTGCGCAAAAAAGTCTTCCGATAGATATTTTAACGGTTGTTGAAGAATTAAAAATAAATGGTGAACTGGATAATGTCGGCGGTCCGTATGCAATTACCAAACTCACCAATTCCGTTGTATCGACTGCAAACATTGAGGCGCATGCAAGAATAGTTTTGCAAAAATTCATTCAGCGCGAGCTGATAAAAATAAGCGGTGAAATTATCGGCGATTCTTACGAAGACAGCACCGATGTTTTCGACTTGCTTGATGATGCCGAACAAAAAATGTTCAACATCACCAATAATTATCTCAAAAAAAATTATGAAGATATCGGCAATGCACTTGCAAAGACGATCAACCGAATTGACGAACTGAGAAATAAAAAAGAAGATATTTCCGGCGTACCAAGCGGCTTTCCGAGCATCGACCGTGTTACTTACGGTTGGCAACCTACCGATCTCATCATTCTTGCAGCACGACCTTCAGTTGGTAAAACAGCTTTCGCGCTCAACCTTGCGCGCAATGCAGCGATGCATCCCACAAAGCCAACAGCCGTTGCTTTCTTTTCTTTGGAAATGAGCTCTGCACAATTGGTGAGCCGAATTTTGAGTGCTGTAAGCGAAATTTCTCTTGAAAAAATATCACGCGGCAAACTTGAAGATTATGAATACCAGCAACTGCATACAAAAGGCATTAAAAAACTCGAGACAGCACCGATCTATATTGACGATACTGCAGCGCTGAACATTTTTGAATTTCGCGCAAAAGCGCGCAGGCTGGTGAATAAACATAAAGTTGGACTGATCATTATTGATTACCTGCAATTGATGAGCGGAACGAATGACCGTGGCTCAAACCGTGAGCAGGAGATCAGTAATATTTCCCGCAATTTAAAAGGACTTGCAAAAGAATTGGGCGTTCCCATCATTGCATTGAGCCAGTTGAGTCGTGCCGTTGAAACACGCAAAGAAAGCAAGATGCCGCAATTGAGCGACCTGCGCGAATCGGGTGCCATTGAACAGGATGCTGATATGGTCATGTTCATTTACCGTCCCGAATATTATGAGCAAATGGCAAATGAAAATGGCGAAAGCACGCATGGCGAAACCAATATCCGTATTGCAAAGCATAGAAATGGCTCGCTCGAAAATATCAAACTGCGCGCATTGCTGCATATCCAGAAATTTGAAGAATGGGATGGCGATGACGGGTTCAAAGGATTTAAAGGCGGCGGAAACTGGAAACCCGTTGGCCCATCACCGATTCCGGGAAATGATGCTGAAGGCGGTGGTGGCAAATTATTCATTCAAAAAGGCAGCAGAATGAACAGTGGCGAATTTGATGAAGGCTTTGAAGGCGACACACCTTTTTAATTGAACATTTTTTGATTTGTTATGTTTTGCGATCTTATATACTTGCTTCGAAACATTGTTTTAGCATAAAAGTCTATCACCAAAAATTCTCTTCATTTGCATCATGCAATTACCTTTTTTCTTTGAAGAAGATCTTTCCCCGCAGACTTCAAATATTATTCTCAATGAAGAAACAAGCAAACATTGCGTGCAGGTTTTAAGGATGAAAGAAGGTGAACAATTGCAGCTTACCGATGGAAAGGGAAATCTTTTTACTTCGACCATTATCAATGCAGATAAAAAAAATTGTGAAGTAAAAATTCAACAAACGAAATGCGAAAAGCATGGAAATAAAAATATTTCGATTGCTATTTCTCTTTTAAAGAACCCTTCACGCTTTGAATGGTTTCTGGAAAAAGCAACAGAAATTGGCATAACTGAAATTATACCACTTCTCTGCAAACACACAGAGCGCGCACATTTCCGCTTCGACAGGATGAAGAACATTCTTGTTGCTGCAATGCTTCAAAGCAGGCAGGTTTGGTTACCTGTTTTGCACGAACCGGTTTCATTTCAAAAATTAATTGATTCTTCAGCAGACCGACAAAAATTTATCGCATATTGCGGAGAAGGAGAGAAGAAAATCGTAAAAGATATTTCTTTGCAAAAGAATATACAGATACTGATCGGCCCCGAAGGTGATTTTGATAAAGAAGAAATAAACCTTGCCTTGCAAAACAATTATTTACCCGTAAGTTTAGGTGAGACAAGATTGCGAACCGAAACTGCAGGGATCGTTGCAGCAACATTGCTGGTGAATGTATAAGAAATGCTATTTTCATCTTACGAAAAATACTATGAAATTTAAAAAGATCACGCTCGTTTTTTTATCTGCCATCATCATATTTTCCTGTCATAACGAAGCTCGAAATAATGTTGAACGCGACACCACCGTTAATCCAATCACTTCTTTCAACAATCTTTTTCTGGATAGTGCAGCACTCGAAAGATTTCTTGCAACAGATACTTTTTTTGATAGATACACGCAGCAGTTCTCTGACTTTTATAAGCAGCGCAATTATGAGTTTGCGTGGTTCGATTCGGGCAGCCTTGCAGAGCAGGCAGGCAATTTTATGAACCTGCTCAGCAGCACGATAGAAAATCTTAACGACAGCAGTTTGTACAACGAAAGGCTGCAGCAGCTTTTTAACTATTACTCATCGGGCGCAAAAAAAATAAACAAAGATTCTGCGCTTGAAACAGAATTGCTTTTAACAGGGCAATTTTTTAATTATGCAGCAAAGGTTTACAAAGGCAGCGACATTGATGTGACGCAACTCGGCTGGTTCATACCACGCAAAAAAATTGATCTCACGGCAATGCTTAATTCGGCCATTCAATCTAAAAGCAGCGCGCCCGCAGGTAATGACATACTCAATTCGCAATATGATCAACTGCAATCTTTTCTTCCAAAATACAATGCCATTGCAAAAAATGAAAGTTGGGATTCTTTGCCAACGCCTGATGAAAAATGGAAGTTGGGCACAAAAGATAAATTGATCAGAAAAATAAAGCACCGCTTATTTTTATTGGGCGATATGGATGAGGATGACAGCAGCAAAACCTTTGATAAAGCTATGATTGAAGGCATTGAATCTTTTCAGCAGCGCATGGGTCTATCAGTTGACGGAGAGATCGGGCAAAAGATGATGGACGAATTGAATGTGCCAATCAACGACAGAATAAAACAAATTCTCGTCAACCTTGAAAGACTCAGATGGATGCCTGCGCAAAACGATTCTATTTATTTTGTGGTAAATATTCCCGAATACAAATTGCATGTTTATGACAGCGGCAAAATAAAATTCAACATGAATGTGATCGTTGGCGCTGCTGCCACAAGCACGGTTATTTTCAACGGTAATCTGAAATATATTGTCTTCAGTCCATACTGGAATGTGCCGCCAAGCATCGTTACAAAAGAGATCGTTCCGGGCATTGCAAAGGACAAAAATTACATTGCCGAACATAATATGGAGATCACCGGCAAAAGCAACGGCCTGCCGGTTGTGCGCCAAAAACCTGGGGCTGATAATTCGCTTGGATTGGTAAAATTTTTATTCCCCAACAGCTACGACATTTATCTGCACGATACACCCAACCATGATCTTTTTTCACAATCAAGCCGCGGTTTAAGTCACGGTTGCATCCGTTTATCAAACCCAAAAAAGATCGCACAATTTTTGTTGCGCAATGATACAACATGGACCTCCGAAAAAATAGATTCGTGCATGCATCTCACAAAAGAAGATTGGGTCACGCTGCCTGAAAACCAGCGTGTGCCTGTGTTCATCGTCTATTTCACTTCCTGGGTCGATAAAAACGGCAAGCTCAATTTCAGAAAAGATATTTACGGGCATGATGCAGAACTCGCCAATAAATTATTTATAAAATAATTTGTACAGGATCTTTTTGTTGACCGGCTGAAGAATATCCATTGAGCTTTACTTGCGACGCTCCGTTCATCTTTTATATCGCTGTTGGGCAATTAAATGCAAGCCTGTTTATTCACCAATATTCCGATCCAATTATTACATTCGTGCAAAACAATTCCATGCAATTGATCGAAGTAAATAACGCAGCCACGGAAAAAGATTTTATAAAAGTGAACGTGATGATGAACAGCGGAAATCCTCATTATATCCGTCCTTTGGACAATGAAGTAAAAGATACATTCGATCCTGCGAAGAATAAGAATTTTAAAAACGGCGATGCCAAAAGATGGATCATCAAAGACGAAAAAAATAATTTGGCCGGAAGGATCGCAGCTTTTATTTATCCAAAATATAAAAACAAAGGCACGGAATTTTTAACGGGCTGCGTTGGTTTTTTTGATTGCATCAACGATCAGGATGTTGCCAACAAACTATTTGATGCTGCCGGAGAATGGCTTCAAAGCAAAGGCGCAGAAGCAATGGACGGCCCCGTCAACTTTGGCGACCGCGATAAATGGTGGGGCTTAATGGTCGAGGGTTTTGACAAGGAACCAATGTATGGAATGCCTTTCAATCCCGATTTTTATGAAAAATTATTTGAAGGTTATGGGTTTAAAAATTACTACAACCTTTATTACTATGCAATGAATGTGGACGATCCATTGCCGCCAAGGTTTGCAGAGCGTCATGCAAAATTTGCCGCAAAGCCCGATTACCAGGCGCGCCATATTTCCATGAACAATCTTGAAAAGCATGCCGCCGAATTTGCAACGGTCTATAATGCAGCGTGGGCGCAGCATGCAGAGAATAAGGAAATTACAAAAGAGCAGGTGTTGAAACAATTCAATACCATGAAATTCATTTTGGATGAACGCATGGTTTGGTTTGCCTATTACAAGGATGAACCGATTGCGATGTTCATCAACATTCCCGATGTAAATCAATATTTCAAACACTTCAACGGTAAAATGGGCTTGCTGCAAAAAGCACATTTATACCTGATGAAAAAACAAGGTGCTTGTAAAAAGCTGATGGGCTTTGCGTTTGGCGTAGTGCCGAAATACCAGGCACTTGGCATCGACAGTTTTATGATCTATGAATGCGCACTTTTGGTGCAATTTAAAGGTTGGTACGAAAGCTATGAAATGGGTTGGGCCGGCGACTGGAATCCGAAGATGATAAACATTTATAAGAGCCTTGGTGCAAGCCAGAGCAGGCGCATGGTGGTGCACCGTTTTATTTTTGACGAAAAAAAGATTCCCTTTGAAAGGCATCCCGAAATGGAGTACAAATAAAAATGGAAAATCAGTAATTGACAATTGATAATTTCCCCGCTTCAAGCTTGTTGATTGATTTCTGTTCAGTTGATTCTTCATTCTGCATTTTCAATTATCAATTAACTATTCTCTCCTTATCTTGCAATTGTTATGGATACATTTGTTGTTTCTGCCAGAAAATACCGCCCGCAAACTTTTGATACCGTTGTTGGCCAATCGCATATTACCACCACTTTAAAAAATGCGATCAGGAATAACCAGCTTGCACATGCTTTTTTATTCTGCGGCCCGCGCGGCGTGGGCAAAACAACCTGCGCGCGCATTCTCGCAAAGACGATCAACTGCGAAAATATACAGCCCGATGGTGAAGCATGCAATGAGTGCAATTCCTGCAAAAGTTTTAATGAAGGCATTTCACTGAACATTCATGAACTTGATGCGGCGAGCAACAATTCTGTTGATGATATCCGCACCCTTGTAGAGCAGGTGCGCTTTGCGCCGCAGGCAGGAAAATACAAAGTGTACATTGTGGATGAAGTGCACATGCTGAGCGCAAGTGCATTCAATGCATTTCTTAAAACGCTTGAAGAACCACCGTCGTACGCCATTTTTATTTTGGCAACAACAGAAAAACATAAGATCATCCCAACCATTTTATCGCGCTGCCAGATTTTTGATTTTAAAAGAATAACCAACAACGATACCGTTGAGCATTTAGAAGAAATTGTTACCAAAGAAAACATCCATGCAGAGAAAGCCGCATTGCAGGTAATTGCACAAAAAAGCGAAGGCTGCATGCGCGATGCATTGAGCATTCTGGATAAAATTGTAAGCTTTACAAACGGCGAAGTAACCTATCAAAATACTTTAGAGCATTTAAATATCTTAGATGAAGATTATTATTTCAAACTGCTGGAAAGCTTGCTGCAAGAAGATTTGGCAGGAGCGATGCTTTTGTATGACGAAATAAACCGCAAAGGTTTTGAAGGCGATCTTGTGGTAAATGGTTTTGCATCTTTTATCAGGAATCTGCTGGTTTGCAAAGATGAAAAAGCGGCAGCACTTTTGGATGTGGTGGAAGGCATGCAGGCAAAATTCATTTCAACAGCAAAAAAGATCGATCCGTCTTTTTTAGTCAGCGCATTGAATATTTTGAATGAAACGGAGATCAATTATAAAATGGCACGCAACAAAAGATTGCATGTAGAACTTGCCATTATTAAATTAAATTTTTTGCAACAGGCCATCGAACTTGCAAACGACAACGGGAATATCATTAAAAAAAAACGCCTTGATTCTCCGATAGCCTATAAAACAAAATCGCTGCAACCCTTGCAGCCAAAGGTTTCTGAAGCTGTGAAAACGGAAGCGAAGCTTATAATTGAGAAAGCGGTCAGCGACCGGCAACCCGAGATCAGTGATCAGAGATCGAATCCAGGCAATCAGCAATCATCAATCAGCAATTCACCATCAGCAATTTCAAATCAGCAATTGCCAACAAAAAAAGGTTTGCTTTCAGCTTTGCGCGAAAAATATGGGACTGAATATATAATTGAAGAAGTAAAAGAACCTGAACAACTCAACCTTGAAAAACTGCAGTTATGCTGGAATGAATATGCAAAAAAAATGGAACTCGAACAAAAACATTCTTCTTCAAATACTTTTAAAACGGCACGTTTGCGTTTGGTGGATGATTTGAAATTTGAGGTAAAAGTGGATGCCGTTACCCAGCAGAAATTTATTGAACAGGAAAAAATGATGCTGAATGATTTTATCCAGAAAACATTCAACAATCGTCAGATAAATTTCGACATCGTTGTTGAAGAAGGTGAAAAAGAGGAAATTCCCGGATACATGAAACTCAACAGCCGTGAGCGTTTTGAACGCATTGCAGAAGAATATCCTTTGGTAAAAGAATTGAAAGAGCGCTTAAAGCTGGAGATAGATTATTGACCTGATTCAGTGCCAAAAATATTTCAGGAACTAAAGATCATAGAACTGCAGCAGTTAAAATTTCAAACCGTTTCGGGATTGCCAAATTTCCAAATCATCAAATTGTTTTTTTACTGTAATTTCACGGCTCTATTTTTAAAGCAAAAAAATAAATAATGGCTGAAGTGATTTTAATGCCGCGCTTGAGCGACACCATGACGGAAGGCGTGATAGCTGCATGGCATAAAAAAGTGGGTGATGCTGTAAAAAAAGGTGATCTGCTTGCAGAGATTGAAACCGATAAAGCTACGATGGAACTTGAAAGTTACCAGGAAGGTACATTGCTGCACACCGGCGGAAAGCAGGGCGAAAAATTGCAGGTGAATGATCTGCTTGCGATCATTGGTAAGGCCGGTGAGGATGTAAAAGATCTGGTTGCACAAAACAGCAAAGGAAATACATCATCTAAAGTTGAAGCAGCGAAAGAAGACGCAAAACCTGTTGCTGAAAATAAACCCGTCGAAGCTGCAAAGCCTGCGGCAGTCGATGTTTCAACAATGGAAGAAGTGGTGCTGATGCCGCGTTTGAGTGATACAATGACTGAAGGCGTAATTGCTGCATGGCACAAAAATGTAGGTGATATTGTGAAAAAAGGCGAAGTGCTTGCAGAAATAGAAACCGATAAAGCAACGATGGACCTTGAAAGTTATAAAGATGGAAAACTCTTATTTCAGGGTGCAAAACAGGGTGAAAAAATTGCAGTGAATGAATTGCTTGCCATCATCGGCAAAGATGGTTTTGATGTAAATGCTGTGGTGAATACTTTGAAGAATGGAGCTGCTAAAACAGAGGTGAGCAGTGAGCAGTTAGCTGTGAGCAATGATCAGCCGTCAACTGTCAACCAACAACCAACAACTGAAATTGTAAACGAAGGAAGGATCCTTGCTTCGCCGCTTGCAAAAAAATTAGCCGATGAAAAAGGAATCGATCTGAAATATGTGAAAGGCACAGGTGACAATGGAAGAATTACCAAAGCAGATGTTGATAATTATAAACCGTCTGTGAGCACTTCGCAACAGGCAGCCGGTAATCGGCCTTCAGCAAGTGCAGTGCCAACAACTGTCAGCCAACAGGCAACAACTTCTTATGGCAAAGTAGATTTCGAAGAAGTGCCTGTTTCGCAAATGCGCAAGACCATTGCACGCAGGCTCAGCGAAAGTTTATTTACAGCGCCGCATTTTTATCTCACGATGGCGATCGACATGGATGCATGTGTTGCAGCACGCACAAAACTCAATGAAGTAAGTAAAGTAAAAATAAGTTTCAACGATTTGGTTTTAAAAGCCGTTGCCGTTGCATTGAAACAACATCCGAAAGTAAACAGCAGTTGGCTCGGCGAAACGATACGGATCAACCATCATGTCAATATCGGTGTGGCTGTTGCAGTGGAAGAAGGTTTGCTCGTTCCTGTTGTACGTTTTGCAGATACAAAATCTTTGAGTCAGATCGGTGCCGAAGTAAAAGAATTTGCACAAAAAGCAAAGGACAAAAAACTGCAACCAAGCGATTGGGAAGGCAGCACATTTACCATTTCAAACCTCGGCATGTTTGGTATAGACGAGTTCACTGCGATCATCAATCCGCCAGATGCATGCATACTTGCGGTTGGCGGCATTTCACAGATACCTGTTGTAAAAAATAACCAGGTCGTTCCAGGAAATGTGATGAAAGTAACATTGAGTTGCGATCATCGTGTAGTGGATGGTGCAACAGGATCGGCATTTTTGCAAACGCTGAAAAGCTTGCTGGAAGAGCCTTTGCGCATGATGATA
>Ga0206909_1081_pt1 | contig 19585 bp, 14 predicted proteins | sample Alteio_BWOrgHeat_76_FD_152943 | JGI IMG/M metagenome (GOLD analysis project Ga0206909, IMG submission 152943) | Enriched cells from forest soil in Barre Woods Harvard Forest LTER site, Petersham, Massachusetts, United States -... | ecosystem: Environmental > Terrestrial > Soil > Temperate forest >...
GTCGCTGGATATTGATATTCAAAAATTGGGCGAAAAGCTGATGCAAAACAAGCTGGGAAGCATTGTAGCCATTGAGCCTTCAACCGGCGAAATATTATGTTATGTAAGCAGCCCGACTTATGATCCTAACCTGATGGTTGGCCGCGAACGGGGTAATAATGCTGCCAGGATTTATAAAAACCCTTACGATCCATTCTTCATCAGACCTATACAAGCAAAATATCCGCCGGGCTCATCCTTTAAGCCCTTGAGCGCGCTGATTGCCCTGCAGGAGGGTATTATCGATCCTAATACTACCTATTTTTGTCCCGGATATTACAAGGCCGGGAACCGAAAGATCCCCTGCAATAACGGCGAAGCGCATGGCCTGGTAAACTTAAGCGGCGCCGTTGCCCAATCGTGCAACGGATATTTTTCGATGGTTTTCCAAAGGTTGATCGATCATGATGGCGCAAAAAGAACAGCAATTACCTTTAACAACTGGCGTAACAATGTTGACAAATTTGGATTAGGAGCCAAACTTGGTTTGGATATGCCCGGAGAAAGCAGGGGTAATGTGCCAACTCCGCTGCATTACGATAATATTTATAAAAAAGGTGGATGGCGCTCAAGTACAATTATTTCGTTAGCAATTGGCCAGGGTGAATTATTGGCAACGCCTTTGCAGTTGGCTAACCTCGAGTGTACCATAGCTAATCACGGCTTTTATTATAAACCGCATTTGATTAAAGCGATCGGTGCACAAAATATTATCAGGAAAGAGTATACCGAAAGGAATTATGTGGGTATCGATTCGCAGTACTTTGAACCGGTGATCAACGGGATGCAGGCAGTGGTTGATAAAGGTACGGGCATCAGGTCAAAGATTCCGGGCATTGTCATGTGCGGAAAAACTGGAACCGCGCAAAATCCGCACGGCGAAGCACATTCGGTATTTGTGGCTTTTGCGCCACGCGATCATCCAAAAATTGCTATCGCTGTAATTGTAGAAAACTCAGGCGAAGGGGCACACTGGGCGGCGCCGATTGCCAGCTTTATTGTTGAAAAGTATTTGAAGGGAAGTATCAGTCAGCGTGAGTCGGGCTATACGGTGGATTATTTTGCAAACGCTATCCGGTTGCCCGATTCGGCAACCTATCTGCATAGCGCTATGTTTAACAGGCGGAGGCAATTAAAGGCCGACAGCATCAAAAAGAAGCTGCAGGACTCCGTTAACAAGAAGCTGAAAGCTTTAAAAAGTGCCTCCAATGGAAGCAATAAAAATTCGTCAACCCGGTATTTAGCCGCACAACCAATACTTAAGAAACATGAATAACCAACGCAGTTTCTTTTTTAATGTCGACTGGGTAACGGTGTTTATCTATCTTGCGCTATGCACCATAGGCTGGTTTAATATCCATTCGGCCGTTTTTGACGAGAGGCACCCCGGCATCCTCGATTTTAAAACGGATTCCAGTAAACAGCTGCTGTATATTGTGGTCTCCCTCGTAATCGGCATCGTCATACTGCTGCTCGAAAGCAGGTTTATAACAGCGCTTGCCCCGGCTTTTTATGTTATTACGATATTATTGCTGCTGCTGGTGTTGGTAGTAGGCAAAAGTGTTGGCGGTAATGCTGCGTGGATCTCGCTCGGAGGCGGCTTCAAACTGCAGCCGTCGGAGTTTGCCAAGTTTACCACCTGTTTACTTTTGGCACGCTATTTAAGCGCCACGAACGTACGGATAACCGAGTGGCGTTCGTTTTTGACGGCCGGGGCCATTATTGGCGTACCTATGTTCCTCATCCTGCTGCAGCCGGATATGGGTTCAACCCTGGTATTCTACTCATTGATCTTTGTGTTATACCGCGAAGGTTTGTCGCCTTATTTCCTGGTCATCAGCGCACTGTTTATCATTCTTTTTCTTACTTCAATTTTGTTTCCGCCGCTGTATGTTGTAGCGGTAATAGCAGTCGTGGCGATTTTGATCATAGCACTATTCCGCAAAAACCGGAAACTGGTGGTGACCATTGCTACCGGCCTGGCTATCTGTATCGCTTTTGTTTTTAGCGTTAAATTCATCTATAATCACGTTTTACAAGCGCATCAAAAAGTTCGTATCGATATTGTTTTAGGGATAAAAAGCGATCCAAGGGGTCAGGGGTATAATGTTAATCAATCTAAGATCGCCATAGGCTCAGGAAAGCTTTTTGGTAAAGGTTACCTGCATGGTACCCAAACCAAATACTCGTTTGTGCCGGCGCAAAGCACCGATTTTATTTTTTGCACGGTGGGCGAGGAGTGGGGCTTTGTTGGGTCGGTAGTGGTTTTGGGTCTTTATACCTTCCTGATATTGCGGATCATCTTCCTGGCTGAACGACAGCGATCGCCATTCTCGCGCATTTACGGCTATGGGGCGGCGTCTATTATTTTTTTCCACGTGATGATCAACGTCGCTACAACTATCGGCCTGGCTCCGGTAATTGGCATACCCCTCCCGATGATCAGTTACGGCGGTTCTTCGCTGCTCAATTTCACCATGCTCATTTTCGTGCTCGTAAAGCTGGACTCGAACAGGATGGGGATAGTTTAGGAAGTTTGCTGTTATGAGTTTGCTTAAAACGAATGAGCGTTGATTTTGCAGGTATGCTTATTTTTGCCCACTGCCTACTGCCCACCGCAAACTAAGCGTACCGTCTCTTCAGCAGCGCGTAAAACTTCTCTGTTGTTGCAGGCTTGCTTTCCCAATTGTTTTTGGTAACATAGTTGGTTTTCAAAAACCTTGTCGCTTCTTCGAAAGTGTTAAACCTGTTTAAGATCTCAATTGCTTCGCTGTAAGCAAGGTTATATCCGTTGAACAGGTCCTTTACATAAAGCAATTTATCGTTAAGGGTTATGGCGAGCTTAATATCGCTTATCGGTTTTACCCCGAGTTGTTCGGTGCGGGCCAGGCCCTTATCGCCCAACTGCGACGACATTTTTTGATTTATGGTTAACACCTCATCTTCATCCACAACGAGGGAAACCTCAGGTTCAATTTCATCGGGTTTAATGGTTTCTTTTTCGGCAGGAGTTTCTTCGGCAATAACGGCTGAACTTGATTTTCTCTTTTTAGTTTCCTTTACCGGTTCCGTATCCACAGGAGGCGTTTCATCCTCATCATAGTCCATTGCCTCGTCCAATATCAGTTCGTGCCTGATGGTTTCAGGCTCTTCCCGGATAAATGAGTAGGAGTCCGTAGGGGTATCAGCTGCCAGGTCTATCTCATGCATTCCAAATTCTGCGTGGTTATTTTCAGTAATTTCCAGGTCCACCGGTTTATTTGCGCCTTTTCCGGGTTCTTCAGCTGCTTCACCTTCAACAGGTTCAATGGCATCTGCTAATTTCGATGATCCTTTTTCCTTTTTCGCTTCCCCGTTTTCTGAGCCGTGCTTCATTTGCTGCACCACCGGTTCAAAATATTTTTGTTCGTAGGCAGTTTCCTGCTTTTCGGGTTTCTCCGGTTTATCGGGTTTTTCTGTAGTGCGTTTCGTTGCCTTGTTTTGTAGATTTAGCTTGCACAAAACCTCTATATGGTCCGTCAGGAAATGCGCGTTCGCAACAAAAAGTTCCAATTCCAGGTCGTTTAAATCATCGGGTACCGTTTTCAGGTATTCGTATTGATCACCAAGCTCCTGTATAATTCCACCTATCTTTTTAAATACTTCCTTTTGCTTCATGCCTCAATGTTAGAAAATGCTAACCAAAAATAACATTAAATTCTGATATTTGTTTTTTGGTCATTAGTCAGTGGTCATTAGTCATTGGTGAATGATGACCAGGCCGGGAAAATTGATCAATGCATTTTTAGTAGAAAAAGCCGGATTGATGAAGCTAAAATGTATTGAATTGTAGATCAACTACTAGTGACCAATGACCAACGACTAAATATGGTTTTCAACGAAGAGATTTTTAAGCGGAAGAGCGAGTTTGGCGGCAGTATCGAAGTGGTGTGCGGATCAATGTTTTCGGGCAAAACAGAAGAGCTGATCAGGCGCTTAAATCGCGCACGCATTGCACGTTTAAAAGTGGAAATATTTAGCCCTAAGGCCGATACCCGTTATTTGGAAAATGCCCTGGTGTCGCACAACGCCAATTCAATTCCCTCAACTCCTGTCGAAAATGCCTCATCAATATTACTGCTTGCCAGCGATGTTAACGTGGTAGGTATTGACGAAGCCCAGTTTTTTGATGCAGAGTTGCCCGATGTTTGCAATATTTTGGCAAACAGGGGGGTGCGGGTTATTGTTGCCGGCCTTGACATGGATTTTAAGGGCCAGCCCTTTGGCCCCATGCCTGAGATTATGGCCATGGCCGATTCGGTAACCAAGCTGCAGGCCGTGTGCGTGCAATGTGGTAACCCGGCCATGTATTCCTACAGGCTTGTCCCCGAAGATAGTAAGATCTTGTTGGGCGAAAAGGAGAGTTACGAGCCCCGGTGCCGTATCTGTTATAACAGTGCACGGTAAAAAAATAATTCTTTTAGCAGCTGTTTATTAATCTAAAGATAAATCAATACTTTTATACCGCGTAACTACGCGCCCGGATGGGTTATGCTTGCGCAACTGTATTTTTATTTTTTGCCCTCCATACAAAAAATAATAAATATCAGTTTAAATTTAAAAACCAATTGTATTAAAAATATGAACATCAGGAACTTGTACTTATTGCTGACCGGCATTATGCTGGTAAGTATTACATCATGCAAAAAACCTTCTTCCGGCAATAATACCGGGAACGTTACCGGAAACCAGAACGGGGTAGATCCGCCGACCGGCTCGACTGACGGCGTTACCTTTATTAATTCAGGTAAATCGGTCATATTCAACCTGTATGCACCAAGCAAAACTTCGGTAGCTGTGATGGGGGAATTCAATAATTGGGCGCCCACAGCCATGAAAAATTCAAAGGACGGTACCCGTTGGTGGGTGCAGGTGGATAACCTCGACCCCAGTAAAGAATACGCCTATCAATACCTGATAGACGGCTCGCTTAAAGTGGGCGACCCTTATACAAACAAGGTGCTCGACCCGGCTAACGACCCCGGCATACCCTCTTCAGTTTACCCTAATTTAAAACCATACCCAAGCGGCCAAACCGGCATCCTGAGTACCTTTTGGTACGGTGCGCCAAAATATACCTGGAAAACGACTTCGTTTACACGTGCTGATCCCAAAAATTTGGTGATTTACGAGGTGCTTCCGCGCGATTTTGTGGCTACCCATAGTTATCAAACACTTACCGATACCCTTAGCTATATGGCTAACCTTGGGGTAAATGCAATCGAATTAATGCCCATAAACGAGTTTGAAGGCAATGATTCGTGGGGATATAACAGCAATTATATGTTCGCGCTGGATAAATATTATGGTACGCCAAATGCCTATAAGGCTTTTGTGGATGCCTGCCACGCAAGGGGTATAGCGGTAATACAGGATATTGTATTGGAGGATCAGTTTGGCACATCGCCAATGGTGCAAATGTACTGGAATGCTTCAACCAATGCCCCTGCGGCAAACAGCCCCTGGTTCGACCAGACAAATATGCACCCCGATGCGGTAGGTTACCAGCTGAACCACGAAAGCGCAGCTACCAAGTATTTTACCCAAAACGTGATGAAATACTGGATGACCGAGTATAAGATCGACGGTTTCAGGTTCGACGAAGCTAAAGGATACACCCAAACCAACTCGGGTAACGATGAAGGTGCATGGGCGGCCTATGATGCCAGCAGGGTTGCCATTTGGGAGGGTTATAATAATTACATGAAAAGTATCGACCCCAAATTTTATGTGATACTGGAGTATTTTGCAGTTAACCAGGAAGAATCCGTTCTTGCAAATCAGGGCATGATGATGTGGACCAACCTGAGTACACCCGGAGAACAGGCGATGATGAGTTACAACGACAGCGGCGGCTCGTGGGACCTTTCGGGATTATTTTATGACCAATATGGCTTTACCGCACCTTATAACCTGGTAGCCTATTTTGAAAGCCACGACCAGGAAAGGCTGCAATATAAAAATGAAATGTATGGGAACGTTAGTGGAACTTACTCGGTAAAAGATACCGTTACCGGCTTAAAACGGGATGAAATGGGCGCCGCCTTTATGCTCTCGTCGCCAGGGCCTAAAATGGTATGGGAGTTTGGCGAACTTGGCTACGATATATCCATAAATGCGTCTATACACAGTTCAAACGATAAATTGGGCGATAAACCCATATTGTGGAATTATCAAAAAAACGCCGCACGCCACCACCTGTACCAGGTATACTCGCGGATGATCCGGATGAAGATCAAGAATCCGGTTTTCACTACCACCACTTTCACTTATAATTTAACCACAGCAGTTAAGTTTATCCAATTGCTCAGTGCTTCAAATAACGTGGAGGTAATAGGTAATTTTGATGTCGTCACACAAAATGCCTCGATAAGCTTTCCGTCAACGGGTAACTGGTACGATAACTTTACCGGTAATACCGTTAATGTTACGTCGATACCTTATACCATGACGCTTGCGCCGGGCGAATATCATTTGTTTAGCAAAACGCCATTAACCTATTAATTTAGGGTAATAATTTGTTTACATCCTATCTGCCCCGGTAAAATCATTATTTTTACCGGGGCAGTACTGTTTTATAACGATGATGAAAGGTTTAAACAAAGTTATTGGTGTAGCAATGTTATTTGTAGCCGTATTTGCAGGCAAGGCTTTTGCCCAGCAAAGGGATTATCCCATACAACCTGTTCCTTTTACGCAGGTGCATGTAAACGATAATTTCTGGCAGCCCAAAATGGAAGTGAATGCCAACATCACCATTCCATACGTATTGGCGCAGTGTAAAGCCAATGGCCGGGTGGATAATTTTTTGCGTGCCGCGAAGTTGCTGAGCGGCGACCAACTAAAGATCAAGAATCCGGTTTTCACCACCACCACTTTTACTTATAATTTAACCACAGCAGTTAAGTTTATCCAATTGCTCAGTGCTTCAAATAACGTGGAGGTAATAGGTAATTTTGATGTCGTCACACAAAATGCCTCGATAAGCTTTCCGTCAACGGGTAACTGGTACGATAACTTTACCGGTAATACCGTTAATGTTACGTCGATACCTTATACCATGACGCTTGCGCCGGGCGAATATCATTTGTTTAGCAAAACGCCATTAACCTATTAATTTAGGGTAATAATTTGTTTACATCCTATCTGCCCCGGTAAAATCATTATTTTTACCGGGGCAGTACTGTTTTATAACGATGATGAAAGGTTTAAACAAAGTTATTGGTGTAGCAATGTTATTGGTAGCCGTATTTGCAGGCAAGGCTTTTGCCCAGCAAAGGGATTATCCCATCCAGCCTGTTCCATTTACGCAGGTGCATGTAAACGATAATTTCTGGCAGCCCAAAATGGAGGTGAATGCCAATATTACCATTCCCTACGTATTGGCGCAGTGTAAAGCCAATGGCCGGGTGGATAATTTTTTGCGTGCCGCGAAGTTGCTGAGCGGCGACCAGCTGAGCGAATTCCCTTTTGACGACACCGACATTTACAAGGTTATTGAAGGCGCCTCGTACGCCATGGAGGTGAAGAGCAACCCTAAACTTGAAAGGTATATCGATACACTGATAGGCATCATCGGCGCAGCCCAGGAAAAAGATGGCTATTTGTACACCTTCCGTACGGTAAATGCTAAAAAGCCGCACGAATGGATCGGCAAAAAACGGTGGGAAAACGAAGAGATCTTAAGCCATGAATTGTATGATGCCGGGCATTTATACGAAGCTGCTGTTGCCCATTATCAGGCTACAGGTAAAAAAACACTGCTGAACATCGCCCTGAAAAATGCCGACCTGCTGGTACGCACTTTCGGTTATGGTAAAGAAGAAAAGTACCCCGGTCACCAGATCGTGGAGATCGGCCTGGTAAAACTGTACCGGGTTACCGGCAATAAACAATACCTCGACCTGGCCAAATTCTTCCTTGACGTTCGCGGCCCCAAGGGAGAAGCTTATAACCAGGCGAATAAGAAAGTGGTTGACCAGAACGAAGCCGAGGGGCACGCGGTACGCGCCGCCTACATGTACACCGGCATGGCCGATGTAGCGGCCCTAACCGGCAACCAGCAATACCTGCATGCCATTGATGCCATTTGGAATGATGTGGTCGACAAGAAACTGTACATCACAGGCGGTATCGGCGCAACGGGCGATGGCGAAGCTTTTGGCGATGCTTACCAGTTGCCCAATATGTCCGCCTATGCCGAAACCTGCGCGGCAATAGCTAATGTTTATTGGAACAGTCGGATGTTTTTACTCCATGGCGATTCAAAATATGTGGATGTGCTGGAGCGGACACTTTATAACGGCTTACTATCCGGCGTATCCCTAAACGGCAACCGCTTTTTTTACCCCAACCCACTGGCATCCATGGGGCAGCACCAGCGCAGCGCCTGGTTTAGTTGCGCCTGTTGTATCTCCAACATGGCGCGTTTTTTACCATCCGTTCCGGGTTATGTATACGCACATGATAAAAACGACCTGTATGTTAACCTGTTTATGAGCAACAGCAGCGATATTGTGCTTGATGCCGGCAAGATCAATATCGTTCAAAACACCAATTACCCCTGGAATGGAAAGGTTGACATTACCGTTAATCCCGAAAAAAGCGCTGATTTTACCCTGCGCGTTCGCATCCCCGGCTGGGCAATAGCTAAACCCGTCCCCGGCGACTTGTACACCTTTATGGATACCCAGGCCGGGCCGGTTAGCATCTACATAAATGGTAAATTTTATAAATATCATACCGAAAAAGGCTACGCCGTTTTAAACCGCAACTGGCAAAAAGGTGACAAGGTGACCCTAGGTTTAATTATGGAAACGCAAAAGGTAATAGCCAACCAGCAGGTAAAAGCCGACCGCGACCGTTTTGTGTTTGAACGCGGCCCCATAGTATACTGCCTGGAAGGCCCTGATAACCGCGACAGTACCGTACAAAACATAACTGTCGATAAAATGGCGGTAAGCAATGCTTTATACCGGCCCGAATTGTTGAATGGGGTAGAGGTGATCACTGCCAAAGGCATCGGGAGCAAGCGCCGCTTAAACTCGGATGCGCTTTTAGAAACCGATCAGGATGTTACCGCCATCCCGTATTATGCCTGGGCCAACCGTGGTTCCGGCGAAATGACGGTGTGGATCCCGTATGAAACATCGGCATCCACGCCCAAACCGGCGCCAACCATTGCCAGTACCAGCAAGGTATCCGGCTCGGTTAGCAGCAAACGCATGCTGAAGGCGCTGAACGACCAGTACGACCCCGAAAACTCCAACGACCATAACATGCCCTACCTGCACTGGTGGCCCAAACAAAACAGCACCGAATATGTGCAGTATGATTTTGATACCGAACATACCGTATCCCAATCAAAAGTTTACTGGTACGATGATAAACCCTGGGGCGGCTGCGCCATCCCGGTTAGTTATAAAGTTTACTACAAAAAAGATGGCCAATGGGTGCCGGTAAAAAACACTACGCCCTACACTATCGCCAAAGACAAATACAACGTGCTTGATTTTGAGCCGGTACAAACCACCGCTTTAAAACTGGAATTGCAATTGCCGGTTGATAATTCGGCTGGGATACACGAGTGGGCGGTGAAGTGAAAAATAAAAGGGAGTGTCACCCTGAGCCTGTCGAAGGGCGCGCGTAGAAGCCTTTGCCCGCCAATGCTTCGACGGGGCTCAGCATGACAACGCTCTTTTACTTCCCAAAATCATAAAACCGCCACTTGGTTACAAAATCACGCTCCAGTTTTTGGTTGGTGAGGGTGGCGCGTACCATTTCAATGGGCATGGTATTTTCTTTAATAATGGCATCGTGAAACTGCTTGTAAGTCATTTTGCCGCCATCAACCAGTTCGTGTTTAAGGGCCATCAGCTGCAGGCCGCCGGTTAGGTAGGCCACCTGGTAAAGCGGGCTGTAATCGCCTTTAAAGGATCGGCGCACTTCGCCTTCAGCATTGGCACGTTCGTGGCCCACACGGTCTACCAAAAAGTCGATACACTGCTGCGGCGTCCAGTTGCCAAGATGATAGTTTAAGCTGAAGATAATGCGTGCGCAGCGGTGCATGCGCCAAAACAGCATCCCTACACGTTGTTCGGGCGTTTGGGCAAAGCCTTGCTGGTAAAGCAGCAATTCCCAGTACAGGCTCCACCCCTCTATCCAAAACGGTGTATAAAATGCCTGACGATACGATTTATAGCGACTGTTCATAAAATACTGCAGGTTATGCCCTGGCAAAAGTTCGTGCTGCACGGTGCCCCTCGAAAAATAGGGGTTATTGCCGCGCATGCTCATCAGCTTGTCGTCCTCGTTCATGGTATTGGTAGGGTAGCTGATGATGATCTCGCTGCCGCCCAAAAAGAAAGGGTTAACCAGTTGCGCTTCGGGTGTCATCATCGTCATGCCCCAGGTTTCTTCGGCCAGCGGAGGGATGGTGATCAGGTCGTGTTCCTTGATAAAGCCAAGCGCATCGTTATACAGTTTTAAAATTTCTTCGGGTTGTTTCCCTGCAGGTACATAAGTGTTTTTTACTTTCTCCAATGCCTTGTGCCAGTCGTTACCAAAGCCCATTTCGTTGGATGCTTTCAGCATCTCCGCATCGCAATAAGCAAACTCTTTGTTAGCCAGTTTGATCAGTTCTTCGGGCGTATAGGGGATCATTTCTGCCTGTAACTGCCGAATCAATTCATCCCGGCCCACCGGCACGCCTTTAATGCCGCTGCTGTCGGGTTTTTGGGTGGTGTTGATCTTGCCTTTGCTGTAGATCAATGTGGCATAAACATTTAAAGCGGAATCAAGGTTTTTGTAGGGTTTGGGCGCCCACCACGTAAAATCAGGGTCGTAACCCAAATAAAAGTCGTAAACACTTTTCAGGCGGCTGCGCAAACCCAATACGGCGGCTTTGCCTTTTCGTGCCAGCGGCATATCAATGGAAGCGACAGAAGTAACGGCAGCTTTGGAATTGTTTAATGATTTTAAAATAGCGTTTAATTGCGCCGCAACTTCCTGCCCGTTAAGGGAAATTCCCCTGCGGCGTTTCTTTTCCAGTTGGTAAATATCATCGGCAAAAGGAATGTAGCTGCTTATCTTATTGTATTCTTCGTCGTCTTTTTTGATGCTGCCCAGGTCGTACACAATTTCCTTTTTTAGCAAAGTATAATCCACCTTGCCGTAAATGCTCATGTTGTCGAAATCCTGCTGTTTTAGCTTTGCCAGGTAATCATTGCCGATGTCGGTCAGTCGCTTACGTTCCTCGGGCGAGGTTTGTACCGACTGGTCTTCGTAGCCATCTACACGTGTATAAGGCGAATAAAAATCGCGTATCGCGTTTATATCCTGCCCGTATTGGATCACTAAGCCCGAAACCTCGCTGCTTTGCTCATACATAGCGGCAGTACCGCTAGTTGTTTGGGCTATTGTTTGGTTTGATAGTAGTACCTGGTATACTAAAGTAACCAACATGAATTTAACAACGTTTTTGAAATTAAAATGGCGCATATCTTTTAGCTGATGAGTGGAATAATTAAGATGAAATATAGGGTTAATTAAACATCGATAAAAATAGTTGATTAAACAGGTGATTTTAGCAACAATTTACCTGCTTGTAGCAAATTTTTAACGGGACGGTCAGGCCTGAAAGATTTAATTCTGCTATTTTTATGGCCTAAACACCGATAAAACTATGAACAGCAAACTACTTAGATCCGCGTTGTTGGTAATGGCGATATGTTTTGTGAGCGCCAGAATTGCACATGCCCAAACAACCCCGGTTAATACCCCGCAGGACCTGGCAGCCAGCCGCGTTAAAATTGATTCGTTAGATAGCCAATTGATGAAAGTATTGGGCGAACGGGAACGGATAGTGAAGGCGATCGGCATTTATAAAGCCAAAAACCATATCCAGCCCTTGCAGGCCGCCCGGTTTAAAGAGGTACTCGATAAGGGTATTACAGCAGGCAGTAAAGAGGGCCTGTCATCTGAATTTATTACCGAATTATTGAATGCTATCCATAAAGAAAGTTTAAGGATCGAGGGTGATAGTACGGCGATGAAGCATTGATCAAATCCCAATGAATTATAGACGTAGAGACGCAATATTTTGCGTCTCCTGCTCAGTGGAGAGCGGCGGTGCCTCGATAAACCCTTAACCAAATCAAAAATGTATCAGCTGGTCAGAGACGCAAAATATTGCGTCTCTACAAATTAAACCTATCCAAATAGACCAGGATCACGGTGACCACAGTGATTGAATGCAGCACAATATGATTGGCATCAGGCGTTCTTTTGCCGGGTTTATGGGGGATGAGTTTTGTGGTGCGGCCAAAAAGCCGTTCATAATCAAAATTAACTTTCGATGCGGCAAATTTCTTCGAGAAGTAAGGCAACCACCATTGGAAGAGTTCGCCACTTAACAGGAAGGGGTAATAAACAAGCGGGTAGTAATGATAAAAGCCAGTGTTGCCCATGATAAGGCAAAAGGCACTGCATCCCATCAATAGCCCATTTGTACAGACTTCGGCCAAAAGTTCCTTCCATCTGTATTGCCTCACATCATTCCACGGAAAAAGCGGCACTAAGGTAGTCACCTGGTGATAGATCAGCAATAAAAGTGATAATGCGATTGTGAGAATGTGCAAACTTATCAATATGGTTTAAATAGTGTTAGGTAAATATACTAAACGCTATTCTTCCCTGGTAAAAGAAATCACAAGGTTCGATTTTTAAAATCCGGGTTTTTCTCCATAATTATCCCCTGTTATAAACTGATTTTAAATAGTGTTTGGGTAGGGCTCAGCACTGCGAGTCATTTTAGTGAACTGGATGATACTTATCGGTGAAAAAACTGATGCAAAAATATGTCACAAGTTTCTGCTTATATTTATCGTTTATTGATTTAAGCCAATGGAAATACCTGCCTTGAAAATCGGACTTTTTGGAATCGGGCTCGATGTTTATTGGGAACAATTTGCAGGCCTGGAAAAGCGCTTGCAAGGTTATATCGGGCAGGTAGCTTCGGGGCTCGAAAGGTCGGGCGCAACTATTGTTAACCTGGGTTTAATTGACAACATTGATAAAGCATACGAGGCCGGTAACCGCTTCCGGCGCGAAGAGGTAGAACTGATATTTTTATATGTTACGACTTATGCCTTGTCTTCCACTGTGCTTCCTGTAATAAAAAAGGCAAAAGTGCCCGTGATCGTTTTAAATCTGGCGCCGGAAGCTGCTATTGATTACGCTACCTTTAATAAACTGGATGACCGCACCAAAATGACCGGCGAATGGCTGGCTTATTGTTCTGCCTGTGCTGTCCCCGAGATAGCCAACGTTTTCAGGCGTGCTAACATTCCGTTTCACCAGGTAACCGGCATGTTAAATAATGATCTGTCGGTGTGGCAGGAGATAGATGAATGGATCTCAGCTGCAAAAGTGGCCCATGTGATGAGCTATAACCGGCTGGGCCTGATGGGCAATTATTATAACGGCATGCTGGATATTTATTCGAACCTGACGCTTCAATCTATCGTGTTTGGCAACCATATGGAAATTATCGAAATAGATGAACTCTCCGCCGTTCGCCTTGAAGTTTCAGAGGATGAAGTACGCGAAAAGCTGGAAGAATTCTCCGACAGTTTTGAGATCCAGCCGGAATGTTTAACAGATGAACTGAAACGCGCCGCCCGAACTTCGGTGGCAATGGATAAAATAGTGAAAAAATACAAACTTGGGTCAATTGCCTATTATCACAAAGGCGCAGGTAACCCGCTTAACGAAGATACGATGAGTTCGGTGATATTGGGCAGTTCGCTGCTTACTTCAAACAACGTTCCGGTCGCCGGTGAATATGAGGTAAAAAACGCCCAGGCAATGAAGATCATGGATAGTTTTGGCGTTGGAGGCTCATTTACCGAATATTATGCCATGGATTTTACGGATAATGTGGTGCTGATGGGGCACGATGGCCCTTGCCACCCGGCAATTGCTGAGGGCAAAATAAAAGTGAAGCCACTGGCCGTGTACCATGGTAAAGTTGGCAGCGGCCTGTCGGTCGAAATGTCGGTTAAACACGGCCCGGTAACAGTGTTATCGGTCGTAGAAACGGTTGACGGAAAGTTATTTTTCCTGGTTGCCGAAGCCGAGTCCGTTCCGGGGCCCATACTCGAAATCGGGAATACCAATAGCCGTTACAGGTTCAGCATTGGTGCAAAGAATTTTGTTGAGCAGTGGAACGCACACGGGCCGGCGCATCATTGTGCTATAGGGGTAGGGCATATTGCATCAAAAATCATAAAACTGGGTAAATTGCTGGCTATAGAAACGGTTAAGGTTGGCTGATAATGAGTGCGTAGAAATATAACAACCGGGACCTGGCTGAAATTTCAAAACAAACCAAAATAAATAGACCATGAAAAATTTTATAGCTTTCACATTATTCATTTTTGGCTTTAATGTTTGCATGGCGCAGGTCCCCGCTTTAAATGTAAAATGGAATAATGTTGTAACGGTGTCCAAATCGACCCCGACTTTACAGGTGGTTGGTAACCCCATGCTCCGGCGGGGGGCTTTAATGCACGATGGGGCGTTCAATGCATTAAAAGGCCTTGGTGCCGATTATGTACGATACGTTCCCTGGTTCCCGTACCCTAAACTGGTAGTGGCCGAACTGGAGCCACCGGCAGGTGGCAAAACCTCGTGGGATTTTAGCTTGATAGACCCCATGACGATCGATTTTTTTGACGCTACCAAAGGGCATTCAACCATTATGAATTTTAGCACCATACCGCAATGGATGTTTAAAACAGAAAAGCCGGTAGCTTATCCCAAGGACCCCAATGAGGTGGACTGGAACTATGCCGGTGGTACCCAATTAAGGGATGGCACCATGAAAGAGCTGACAGATTACTATGTACGGCTCATCAACTGGTATACGAAAGGCGGCTTTACCGACGAAGCTGGCAAATACCATAAATCCGGCTATCATTACCAAATACCGTATTGGGAAGTTTTTAACGAACCCGATTATGAACACTCCAATACCCCACAAACTTATACCAAAAAGTATGATGCAATGGTAACTGCCATCCACAAAGTGTCGCCCAAAACCAAATTTGTCGGTTTGGCCCTTGCTTTTGAAAAACCGGAATGGTTTGAATATTTTTTAAACCCGGCCCATCATAAACCCGGTATACCCCTGGATATGATCTCCTATCATTGCTATGCCAATGCCAATAACTATCAAAAGTTTGATGCTTACGAGTATACATTGTTTGATAAGGCCGATAATTTTTTAAGTACGGTAAGCTATATCGAAAGCATCCGCAAAAGATTATCGCCCAAAACCAAAACGGACATTGATGAATTGGGAACGTTTGTAAGCGACGAAATGCGCGGACAGCCCATTTCGCAGGCATACTGGAACCTTTCGGCAAGCGTTTATGCTTATTTTTTTATTGGGTTGACTAAAGCAGGGATAGATGTAATTGGCGAATCGCAGTTGGTGGGTTTCCCAACACAATACCCGGATGTGAGTATGATCAATTATACAAACGGTGCTCCAAATGCCCGTTTCTGGGTTTTAAAAATGATAAAAGATAATATCAAAGCCGGGGACAAGTTGGTGGCAACCGATATCAATGCCAATAACGGAGACGATTTAACCGCACAAGCCTTTTCAGATGGAGCCAGCAAAAAAGTACTTATCCTCAACAAAAGGAATAAGGCCATCAGTGTTAAAGTTCCCGCTGAATTTAAGGGCGCTAAAATAAGCACAGTTGACGAAGCCTCGGGCGATAATGCACCAACCCAGTCGACAATAAATGGGGATACAATTGAGCTAAAGCCTTTTGCAGTAAGTTTGATAACGCTTAATTAATTGAGTAGCAAAAATAGTTAACTCTTTAATTGTGGTTCCATAACAGGTAGTGGTGGCGTTCCAGCGTTCCATTTTTGCACGCGGAACACCCGGAACGCTGTGAAACATGCTCATTATCAGTGTGTTTGATTTTTTATAAATAATAAAATTTGTCTAACCTGTTGTAAGCCCTAATTGAAGAAAACATTATCGCCTTAATTGGGTTTAAAAGATGTTCCAGGGCTTAATGTTTTTTGATAGGACATTAAAAATTGCTTAACTTTAAATAAGCTTTCCTTTCAATTAAAACCAATCCTAACCGATATGACCCCTGGAGACGACATGCCCGCAAATTACGCCGGCTTTACACGCAGAAAATTCATTTATAATGTTTCAACAGCTGTTGGGGCAGGTTTAATACTGGCTTCGCCATTAAAAGGTTTGGCGGCTCCAGCGGCGCGGCGCGAAAAGTCGTATACGGTGAAGGAGATAATGGACCTGTTTATTAAGGAAGTGCCGGGCGGGGTTTTGAGTCCGACGGTTGATACACTAAAGACCGGCAGCCCGGATACCAAAGTTACGGGGATCGTTACTACGATGTTTGCAACCATAGCGGTTATCCGAAATGCCATCGACCTTGGCGCCAATTTCATCATCGCCCACGAGCCAACTTTTTACAACCACGAAGACAATACCGACTGGCTGCAGGATGATAAAGTTTACCGGTACAAGGCCGACCTGTTAAAGCAGCACAACATCGCCGTGTGGCGTAACCACGATTATATCCACCACCTGGTACCTGATGGGGTAACTATGGGTGTGCTGGATCAGTTGGGTTGGCGAAATTATGCCGATAAGGAGATCCCGAATGTAATTACAATCCCTGCCGTTCCGCTTAAGGAACTGATCAGGCACACAAAGGCTAAACTCAACCTCGAAAAAGTAAGATACATTGGCAGCCCACTACAAAAATGCAGTAAGATCCTGCTGCTCCCGGGCGCAGCAGGCGGAAGACGACAAATTGAATCCATAGAAAAATATAAACCCGATGTTTTAATTGCCGGCGAAATATCGGAGTGGGAAACTGCAGAATATGTACGCGACGCCCTCGCAAAGGGGGATAATTTATCGTTGATGGTAATAGGGCATATCGGCAGCGAAGAGCCGGGTTCGGAATATATGCTGAACTGGCTGAAAAAGAATGTACCTGAGGTAAAAGCAACACATGTGCCCAGCGGGCATTCTTTGACATTCATGTAAATAAATTGATTTAAAATACTTATTTATGTAGCAGAATCAACTAAATATCTCAACAAAACCTTAAAAATGAAACTTAAACTATTCTCGCTGGCTATTGCTGCCACATTTCTTTTCTCGTGCGACGCTAACAAAAAAAGTGGCGACCAGTCTATCGATATCAAGGGGACTTGGCAATTGATTACCGGGACAACCATAACCAAAGGCGTTAGCGTGGTTACCGATTATACCAAGAATCAGAAGTTTTTGAAGATTCGTAATGATACACATTTTGCGTTTTTTACGCATAATTTAAACACCCCAAAAGATTCGACCAATCACTTTGATGCCGGCGGCGGCGCTTACACATTCACGGGCAATAAATATACCGAGCACCTCGATTTTTACAGTGATAAAAACTGGGAAGGCAAATCATTTGATTTTACCATCACTTTTAAAAACGATACGCTTATACAAACCGGGTTAGAAAAAGTTGAAAAGGAAAACATCGACAGAACGATAATCGAGAAGTATGTTAAGGTGAAATCATAAACTCAATATGATTTATGTGGAGCGCTTTGTCAACTTTTTAAAAGTTGACAAAGCCACTGTATAACAACTACTAGTCCGATTAGTCAAACCCTGCTGATCTCCAGTTTCCTCAGCATAAAACTCACAAGCGCCAAAACCACTATTAAACCGGTAATAGAAACCACATAATTTAAACCGTGGCTTATGCCGCCATAATAGTCGGCAAAAGGTACCTTTTCAATGTTTAAATAGGTGAAAAGGAAAAATAATATTTCGAATAGTTTCTTTCCACCACTCAGTATGCCGAAGGCCACTGCAAAAAGCACAATAAATACTCCCCCCATTATGATGTTCAAAACAGGTAACCATTGCATCATTAAAAGGTATCTGACCAACAGGGGCAAGGCTAAAACCAATGATATAATAATACCGGCCATAATTTGGGCGGGCAATAACCGGGTTAATGGCTTGTACGAGGCATAGGTAAAATAATGGATCCGGTTGGTTTTTTCCTTTGTTGCCAGGTCCGACCACCGTGCAACCTGTAAAAACCAAAGGCAGGGCAGGATCATTTGGTGGGCCACAGTTAGCGGGGCAAATATCAATGCTATCATGCCGCCGATATTGATAAGCCAAAGCCATTTTGGCCCTTTGCGGAAAAGCATTAGCAGTTCGGTCTTTATAAATGGCATAATGCCATAAGCGGGCACAATAGGCGGGAGTTCTGAAAGCCTGATATCATGCAGCGTTTGTACCTGCACGATGATCTCAGCTAATTTTGACTTCTTTTTCGTTTTTATTTTTTGTTTGATATCAAAACGATGAAAGAATATGGAGGAAATATAGATCGCCAGCAATCCAGCACATATCCATAACACCCTGCTCAAAATGCCTGCAATCGTCCAGTCTAACCCATTAAAAATAAAAGAATGAAAGTTTCTTTTGTCGCTGAAATTATAACCCATGGATACAGCCAGGTTGCTATCGTGATAATGGCGTGCAACTGTTTCCTGCATAGCATTAGTTACGGGCTTGTCGCCAAAAAAATCAAATGAAGTTGTGGTGTTGGCCTGCAATGTTCCCATGGCGCAGAAAAAGAAAAAGTATGCAATGTTCATCAATATGGTATACCGGTATAAAAATACCTCGCCGGCTACCGCCAAAGCGGCAACAAAGCCTATGGTTGGCAGGGTGATAAACAGGTAAGGCAAAATAAATTCGGCCAGAGCAAACGGGTATCCTGCTGATCGTATAAAAAACAGGGTGATACTCATTATAAATACACAGCCTGTAATACTCAGCAATACTAAAAAATTGCTGAATGCTTTAGCCAAAAGGTAATTGAAATTGCTGATGGGCGTAGTCGCCACAATCTCGCCGACGCCGGTGTCTGCATCTTTTTTTATACCGCTGTTTACCAGGTAAAAGCCAATCATAGCCAAAAATACACTGGTCATCATAGCGGTAACATAACCTATCCATGCGGCATTCTGAACGCCTACGTAATTTCCAACATGTACCGTGGTGTATGCAGCGTTGGCGGCCGGCAAAAACGAATAGGCAAAATATAAACTAACGGCAACTGTGATCAAAAAGACGTAGCTGCAAGTACGCTGTTTATAATCGGAAATAATGATTTTAAAAAAAGCGGCCATCTTAATTGCTTTTATGGGTTAAAAAAAGATAGGCATCTTCAAGCGAGGCCGCCGATGGTTTTGAGCCGTTAACTGCATTGTTACTGATGTATCGAACCCAAATTTTGTCTTTTTGCCTGGTCGTATTCACCACAAGGTTTTTTTGTTTTAAAATCGCTCAGTTCTGCGTTGTCAAGCAATGTTTCGAACACTTTATCGTCCACCAGTTTTATCACTTCGTCCTGTGTGCCCTTGG
>Ga0206909_1082_pt1 | contig 19544 bp, 14 predicted proteins | sample Alteio_BWOrgHeat_76_FD_152943 | JGI IMG/M metagenome (GOLD analysis project Ga0206909, IMG submission 152943) | Enriched cells from forest soil in Barre Woods Harvard Forest LTER site, Petersham, Massachusetts, United States -... | ecosystem: Environmental > Terrestrial > Soil > Temperate forest >...
GCCTTGGTTTTAGCTGTTGGCGGTTCCGGTGGAACTGATGCGTCAAATACTCCCGGTACAGGAGGGCTTGCTTCGTCGTGCACACCTGCAGCCGCAGCCTTTAGTGGCGGGAACGGCGGAGGAAATGCAACAGCTGCGGGCAACAGAGGTGGCGGGAGTGGTGGTTCATCTGCTGGAACTTCAGCCAATGGGGCTGCAGGAACACAAACCAATGGTGCTGTCAGTCCCGGAGCCACTGCTCCAACGGGTGGAGGAAATGGAGGTGCTTCTGGATATACCGTAACGCTCCCCACTAATGGCCTTGCTCTAGGCGGCGGTGGCGGCGGTGCTTCTAACAATCAAGTACAAAATGGTGGTTCTGGCGGTCTTGGGCAGGTTGTTATTTCTTACACTCTGCCAACAATTACGGCTATTTCTCCAAATCCAATTTGTACAGGTGCTACACTAACAATAAATGGAACAAATCTCGGCTCTGCCACTTCTGTAACAATTAACGGCATTTCTGCTTCCATACTTACTGAAGCCGCAGGTATCATTACTGCTACAGTTCCTGCTACTGCTACTTCAGGTACCGTAACTGTTACCACACCGGGAGGTTTTGCCACAAGTGCAGCTACATTAACCGTAAACTCAGCTCCTGCTGTGCCAACTTTCTCAAATTCGGGAACAAATAATGTTTGCCCGGGTGCGGCAGAAACCTATCAAGTCAATGACCTTGGATTTACTTATGCATGGACTGTAACAGGGACTGGATGGAGTCCGACAACGGGAAGTACTGCGACCTTTAATGCAACAGCAGGAACCGCCAACGGCACAATCTCAGTTACAGCAAGCAATGGCACCTGCACAAGTACTGCGGCCTCAACGGGTACAACTGTAACACAAACACCTTTACAACCAACTTTTGCAGCAGACCCAACGCCTGTATGTGCGAACAGTCTGCAAACTTATACAGTTACAAATGTTGCTGGGGTGACATATACATGGAATCTTCCCGGAACATGGGCCTATAATTCAGCCAATGGCAGCAACAGTATGCAATATACTGTGGGTACTTCTAATGGCACAGTGACTGTAACGCCTTCGAGCACCGCATGCCCTGCCTTGATCGGGCCGGGACAATCAGTTGGCGTCACTGTGAACAGCACGGTACTGACCCTGAGTGGAGCGATACCACCGACAGGCAATATCATCGCAGGAACGAACAATGTCACTCTATTCGGCTTTACCCTGACACCAAATGCATGTATCACCACTTATAATCTTACAGGGCTCACAGTTACCATGGCAGGTTCTGCTACCTCTGCTGACCTTAGCAATTTTCAGGTAGTTTATGATGCGAATTCGAATGGCGTTTATGATGCAGGAGATGTTATTGTGAGTAGTGGTCCCGCAAGCTTGCCAGCCCCTTTTAATTTCATAATAATTGGTCAAACAGGCCTATCAGGGGCAAGAAATTATTTGGTGATTGCCAATGTAGCTTCTACTGCAACACCGGGAAATACCTTTACCGGCAGTGTTGCAACAGCTGGAATTATTTCTTCGGGCAATACAATTGGGGGAAGTTCACAAACTGGCGGTGCACAGACAATAAATGGATCTGTTGCCATAACCGCTATACAGCCTGCTGCAGGAAATGTGCTTCAGTCAAGTACCAATAATGTTATTGCAGAATACCAGTTAGTTAACAACGGAGGTAATTATACGCCCACTTCTTTTGTTTTTCCGTTTGCAGGTGCTTATAATGGTACGGATTTCACAAATTTACAATTATGGCAAAGCACCAGCAGTACTTTTAGTACAGCAACTGCGACTTTTGTAGAGTCAGGAACTCCGCCCGCATCAGGTACAAACTCAACTTTTACGACAGGATTTACACCTCTTGCTTCGGGAAGTACAACTTATTTTTTCCTTACCGTAGATGTACTTTCAACGGGAGTCAATGGACACACGATAAATGTTGGAGCAGATGCACTTACCAATTTTGTATTCAATACATCATACATAGTTCGTACAGGTACCAATCCAGCCACAGCAGGCAACACACAAACTATTCTTGCACCGGTAGTAACTATTGCACAGTCGCATCCGGCAGCAGGTACACTAAGCCAGAATACAACAAACAATATCATTGCCTCTTACAAGATGACGGCAAATGCTTTTGGCACCATTATACCAGGTACTTTCACATTTGTTACAGGTGGCACATATGCTGCCACAAGCGATATCACCACGTTCAAATTGTGGGTGAATGATAATAATAATCTCGGTGCTGCTACACAGATAGGAACTGCTGTAGCTTCCGGCAATCCGCAGACATTGGTTTTCTCAGGTCTTCCTGCTGCGGCAAATATTGCAGCGAGTACCAGCAGCTATTTTCTAATTACAGCAGATGTGGCAAATAGCGCTATCAGTGGTGATTATGTAAATATTGCTTCTGACAATTTTACCAATTTCACTTTTACATGTTCAACGGGTGGCGCAGTAACAACGTCAGGTACCAATCCGGTTCCTGCAGGTAATAATCAAACTATTTTAGGTCCAGCCGTTGTCATCACTGCAGTTCAGCCTGCAGCAGGAACCATCGCAGTGACAAGTACAAACAACATTATAGCCGTTTATCAATTGGATGTGACGAATGCCGTTTCAATAACTCCTACCAGTCTTGTATTTACTACAGCAGGTGGATATGCGGCTGCAGATCTTACTAATTTTAAACTATATCAGAATGCTGCAGTTACGTTGACAGGTGCAACACTTGCTCAAACTATTGCTGCACCACCCGCTTCGGGAGGCACGCTTACTTTTAATTCTGGCTTTGCAAGTATTCCAACCGGCACGAGCTACATTATCATCACTGCAGACGTAGCATCCGGTGCTACTATTGGCGATATAGTTGACCTTACTTCAACAAGTTTCAGCAATATAAATTTTACAAGTTCAACAGGCAGCAGTGTTGCAAAAACCGGCACTAATCCTGCTACTGCAAGTAATGCGCAAACAATCGTAGGGCCCCAGGTTGCTATCACTACTGCACATCCTCTTGCAGGATCTATGCTTGTCGGAAGCATCAATAATCTGCTTGCTTCTTATAAACTAGTAGTTTCGAGTGCTTCAGTTACACCTGCAAGCGTTACGCTTACGACAGGCGGTACCTATTTGGGAGCATCCGATATAACTAACTTTTATTTGTATCAAAATACCTCCAATAGCCTTTCAGGTGCGACCCTTGTAGGGACAATTGCTGCAACGGGGGTTACATCCGGTCAAACCCTTACTTTCAATTCCGGCTTTACAGCCATTGCATCCGGTTCGACCTCTTACATTCTGCTTTCTGCAGATATCTCTGGCGGAGCCACACCCAATGATTACATATATGCTAATAGCGTTACGGCTTCTGCGGCTTTTGCATTCTCTACTTCTGCAACAATAACGGGTGGTACGCTTGCTCAAAGCAATAACCAAACGATAGTGGCAAAATTGGATGTTTACTGGAGCGGCTCAAACAATTGGGACAATGCTACCATTGACTGGGGTAATACAGGAGGACCTTACAATACCAGTGTCTGGATCGTAGATGGAAATGCTCATCTGGAAGGTACGGCGGGAACAATGACTGTGAAAGCTCCTGTAATCGCAAAACAAATTTCAGATCCTGCGGTTAACGGGTATAGCGTTGTTGCGAGTGCAGCTGCAAATACTGTAACACTTACTACACCATCTACTATAACTATAGGTACAGGAATATCCTATATAGGAAGTGCGGGAAGTACCCGTTCTGTATTGGCAGGTATTAACGGGTTGACCAAAACAGGTGCGGGCGAACTTCAATTACAGGAAGCTTTTGTATCAGGCTTTTCAGGAGATATATTTGATAATGCGGGAACATTGACATTCGGATCAAAAACAGAGGGTGCCGCTAAGTATCCATGGAGTTATCTTCCTACTGCCAATTCAATTTATCTGAATAATTCAAACCTTACTCTCGCAACTGATCAAGGTGCAGATGCTTCATTTCAGAATCTCACTTCAGTTGTTGCAGCAGGTACCAATACAATCAGTTTATATCAAAATAATTTAGGGGGATATTGGGGTGATGAGTGGATGAATGTAACTCCCACTACAGGAACCGGGACATTTGCTGCATCAGCAACCCCTTTGACCGTGAGCGGACAACTTACTGTTGACAATGGTAGTTTTTTTGATAATGCAGATGATTATGGTGTATCCGGCGTATTCGGAACTGAGGTGGATGCATATTACCAAAACTCAATTTCATTTGGTGCAACAAATTTAACAGGCAATACCACTTTTGTAGGATATTCAAACCAGGCAAATTTGGGAGCGCTGACTGGTACTATGATTAATATCAACCTGGGTGGCTATGGCAACTATTATGTGGGGATAGGTGCTTATGGAGGAGGTGTGTCGATCGGGTCCATTGCGGACAACGGATATAGTACCACTTTTTACGGCGGCGGCGGGTCCACTTATGATGGCGCTCAATTGCTTTTCAATTCATTGAGCAGTACCATGACCGGCAATTGGATATTAGGAAAATCAGATGGTACCCAAGCCGGATGGTTGGTGACCAACACAACGACCTGCCTTACAAGAGGTACTGTGACTGTGAACAATTACAGCAAGCTCTGTCCTCAGCTTGGAAGTTCGACCAGCGTTAACATTACTTACTCACCCACTGTGATCAATCTCTCAGGATTGGGACCAGCAAGTCAGGATTTCCCTTCTGCACTCGATTTCTTTAATTTTTCAGGCACTCCGGGCATAACCACTCTGCCTTCTAATATTGTTTTAAATACTGTTCCTAATTCAAATCTCGCCTCAATAGGATCTATGGTTGGCGTTGTGAATCCTGTCGCTGCGGCATCTACTAACTTTCAGTTAAGTGGTGTTTTGAGCGGAACGGGTGGCTTGGAAAAAACAGGTCCCGGAACTATTACCTTGAGTGCACCAAACATTTCAGGTATGGTGAACAGTTATCAAGATACAACAAGAGTAAGGCAGGGAACACTGACTATCAGTTCAGGGTCTAATATGGGTACAGGTGCTTTAGTGATGTCTCAACTTCCTGATTACATTATTGATACTGCTGGAAAATTAAAGACATATCATCCCATTACAATATTGAATCTGAATAATCCTACACAAACAATTGCCTCTTTGACTTCTCTGTGGTCAGATGTTTCAGGAACTGCAAGCCAAACCATCAATTTGAATGGCTGCACACTTACAGATAAACAGTCAACGAATACTACTTATGGTAACGGAACGGTGAGCACCTTGACTGGGATTATAGCTGGTACTGGCAACTTTATCATGACAGGCTCAGGTACATTGACATTGACGGGTGCCAATACCTATATGGGCATCACACAGGTGAAGGCAGGGAGCATTGTGTTGAATCATACAGGTGGTAATACTATAAATACTGCTAATACCGTTGACATCCTTGGCGGCAATGTAACTGTAGCTACCAATCAGACCCTGACAAATATGACCCTGTCCACAGGTACGCTTACGGTAAACAGCGGTGTCACACTCACTATTACAGGCACCTTCACATTGGTAAACGGAACAATCAATGGTTCGGGTACAATTGCTTATACGAATGGCACACTCATTTATGCAGGTAGCATTCCACAGGTGACGAACAGCGGCACTCCGGTAGAATGGCCTGTGGCGAATGCACCCCTCAATGTCACTTTCAATAACAATACCTATACAGGTTACACAACAGGCAGTGCAAAATTGAATGCAAACAAGGCCATTGCAAGTGGCGGTACTGCTACAGTAAGCGGTTGGCTCGATTTCGGCGGATATGCCTTAACAGGAGCAGGAAATTTTATCTTAAAGGGCTTGCAGAGCAAATCTGCAACAGGCACTACCACTTCAGGATCTAATATCATTACTTCAATGTCAACCACCAACAGTATGTCTGCGGGTATGGTAGTTGCAGGTGCCGGTATTCCCGGAGGTACTTATATTATTTATATTGACCCATTGAATGCAAATACCATTACCTTAAATAACAATGCCACGGCAACAGCTACCGGCGTAAGTTTAATTGTAAGCTCAAGGGGTGGTTTAAAAGTAAGTATGATAGATGGCATCGGAGATGGCACGGCCAACTCGCATGTGCAGCTCACTGGGACGAAGACCTATAACTCGGGTGCGAATTATGTATTCAATACACCAACTTCGGGTACGCAGATATATCCTGGTTTCCCCACCGCAGGCACACTCAATTACAGCCCGACAAATGATGTAAAGATCAATGTGGGCGCAGGCAATCACATGACACTTGCCGCAGGTGCGAACGTAGAAGTGGCTGACAGCCTCATCCTTGCAAAGGGCGTATGGGCGACCAACTCGAGCCTCGTCACATGGGACAATGCAGCATCTGCATTGCTTAGCGCGCCCGGCCCTGTTGCATCCGGCGGCAATGGCACGGGCAATTACTATGACAGCTACATCGCGACTTGTGATAATACCGGCACACCGGTCACCGGTGGAGCTTCCCCTACTGTGGAATTCACGGGGAATGTGGGCTTCCGAATCAATAACATAGCCAATACGGCCACCTATTTCCCTGTGGGCGTCAGTTTCCTCATGTCCGTTGCGGGCGGTACTCAAAGTGGTGGCAGTGGTCCGAATATCTCTTACCCCACTCCTAACCGTGTAATGATTCAAAACACACTTGGTCTCTCATCCAATTATACGGTAATGCTGAATACCGGGGATATTTATTATACGCCACAGGCAAGAGTGAGCCGCGTATGGTACATCAATTCATCGGATACGGCTGCGGCACATCATCATGATAATATGAAGTTGTTCTTTACGGAAAGAAATACAAATGACTGGTCAACGATTCAAGATGAGGTTGAAAATACACCTTCACCTTTTGATTATACTCAGATCACGCTCGTGGAGAAGGACTATGTGGCGACCAATACGCAGTTCATCGCGATAGCCTCAGGTTCGGATATCAAATCATCGCCATTTGGTGGAAATGATAACCAGGAAGTTTATGGCCAGTATATGGTGGGCGTGAGCGCGGATGTGGCGGGCAACAAGAACGGTATCTACCAGTTCAACCGCTTCTCCATCACCAATCCGGGCGGTATCATACTCCCTGTCACTGTTGTCGACTTCCATGCATACCAGCAGGGAACAGGCGTGATGACAAGCTGGACAAGCCTCAGCGAGATCAACATCAGCCACTACGAAGTGGAGCGCTCCACCGATGCTGTCAACTTCAGCACCATCGGCAGTGTGGCGGCAATGGACGACGGGAAGGCCTCCGACAACTACAACTTCTTTGACCCGCATCCTGTGACGGGCAACAACTATTACAGGATCAAGGTTGTGGGCAATGACGGCAGCATCAGTTATACGAACATTGATGTGGTGGTCATCGGTGCGGGCACGGGCGGTGTGAACATCTATCCGAATCCTGTGACGAACCATGTGTTCACCCTGCAGCTCACAAGCATTCCGGAAGGCAGGTATTCATTGCTGGTGTACAACACGCTAGGGCAGTTGATCATGGATCAAACGATAGAGCATCCGGGCGGTTCAGCTGCTGAGCCGATCACACTTCCTGCAGGAGTGGCAAGAGGCGAATACCATGTGCAGTTCCTGGGCACTAATTTGAAATTGAATAAGACTCTTACAGTACAGTAATAAAATAATAAAACTGCAATAAAAAACCTGCGAGATCAATCGCAGGTTTTTTTATTTTGATCCTTAATGTGAATAAGGATTATGCCTGTCGAATTTAATTCGTTTATCGGTGATCTCACAATACTCAAAAGGTTCGCCAACTTCAAGCGGGCGCGCTTTAGCCTCAATTTTCAACAAAATTTTTATACCATTCTTATATCCTTTTTTCCATGAACTGTTATCATAGAATTTATCATTGATACTTTCTGTTTCTCCTGCACAAATTGAATTCAAAGAATATTCATAATAAGAGATGAATACTTTATCAAGCGAATCAAATACTTTAGTCGTTACCAGTTTTATAAATGGCGTATCATTTTGAAATCCGCAGAAAATAGTTTTGCTCAATATCTCAGAATGGTTTTGAATGAATCTTCGAAAAAGTGCCGGCGAAAGCCTTTGCAAAGAATCGAGGTACGCTCCCATTTTGGTGATAAAATCGATTTTGAATGAATGCAATGCAACATTTATGTCCGTGCTGTTTTCACAAGCAGCAATGCCGCAAATTTTTTGATAATTGCTTCCGCCGCCAATGGTTGCAAATACCATTTTACCAACCCTGAAGATCTTGCCATCATAAACAATATTCGTATCAAAATTATTTTTTTCCCGATCAAATGTTGTCATTGAAAATTTTGTATCTGCACCGATGAATATCTTTTTTGAAAGGCTGTCGATCTTTGCGATCACACATGTTTGTGCATCAGTCTTTACAACAGTGAATAAAAAAATTGACAGCAAGAAATATTTGATGTTCATAGTTCGCGGCAATCTACATTAATAAAATTTTACTTAATGCAGCGCGAGAATAAAACTCTTTTTCATGGCATTTTAATAGCAAAATCAGTTATGGCTTATTAAATTTGTTCATCCAATTATCCAAATATCCGTTATGAAAAAATCTAAAGAACTCCGTTACAGGAAACACTGTATCAAATTGGTCAAAAAGACAAATCCCGAAATTGATTTTGAAGCTGAATCCGGTTTCACTGTTGAATACAGACCCGATTCGCCTTTTGTAACTGCAACTTTCAACGCATTATTTTTGAACAAACTTTCTCCCGAAGTATTGGAGCAGTTCCTGACTTTGCCATACAGAGTATAGTATGTTTTTTGTCGGCGCAATTTTATTTTCAATGTTCATGATCTGATCTGTTGAAAGGATGTTTTTTTTAAAAAATCAGCTGTTCAAAATTATGTAGTTTGCGCAGAGCCCAATGAATAAAGGGCTTGCGGCCTGTTGATACCAGGAATGCAAACCCTTTGCGATATAAATCGGGATAGTAAAATAAATCTAATGCAATCGGTTATTTCCTTTATACATGCAATGCCATATAAACAAGAAAAGCGCCAAATGCAGAAGTGATCAATATAACGGTGAGCGCTGTCTTCCAAAATCCTTTGTCTTCTTGTATCATAGTTATTTGGGTTTAAGGGTTGGGCAAAAAGACAGCAGCACAATGATGCGCTACTGTCTTAACTAAAAACGACTGTCATTTTAGAACGGCAACTCTGCTATTATATTTGAGGCTTTCAATTAATAACAAATTAAAAATTGACGGTGCACTAATAAACACAGTTCTTCCTTAATTTAAAAAATTTATTAATTTACATGTTCAAACCGAAAATTATAATGCAGGAAAATAAAGATGATTTTTGGAAAATAGGATTTCCTGTCCTGCTCATCATCGTGTCAATCGCACTTTTGATTTACCTTTTTATATTCGTTTTCTGATTTGCTTTTTACAGGAATATTTTTGCTGCAAGCTTGAGAATTGCAATACATGCCATTGTTGTTAAATAATCTAACAAGTTTACCTTAATAACGATAGCAAACAGCATTGATATTCATTCCTGCACCAACAGAAGCAAAGAGTATTATATCACCGGACTCAAGCGATTGGTCAACGATCTTATTTTTGCGCACAAGGTCAAATAAAGTGGGGACTGTAGATACAGAACTGTTGCCAAGCCAGTGTATGCTCATCGGCATAATATTTTCGGGAGCGCGATCTATGCCGTATAATTTATAAAATCTTTTCAGGATACCGTCATCCATTTTTTCATTCGCCTGGTGCAGGAATATTTTTTTCAGATCGGCAATTGCCACACCGCTTTTCTCCAGGCATTCTTTCATTGCCGCCGGAACATGCTGCATTGCAAACTCATACACTTTTCTTCCTTTCATTTTTATATAGCGGATATTGCAATCGCTGTCAGGATTATACGATTTGCCCATGTTTATATGATCCACTTCATCAAATGAAAAAGTCTTTACTGCAGTGCCGAGAATGCCTGAATGATGCGGGCTCGGATCCTTGTATTCCAAAACAACGGCACCTGCCCCATCGCTGAAGATCATGCTGTCCCTGTCGTAAATATCGATCACTCTTGATAAAGTCTCTGCACCAACGACCAGTGCTTTTTTTGCAATGCCAGCTTTAAAAAAAGCATCCGCATGGATCAGTGCCTGGATCCATCCCGGGCAACCGAACAATATATCATACGCAATACAATTCGTATTCCTTATGCCAAGCTTATGCTTGATGCGGCTTGCGAGAGACGGCACTGCATCCGTTTGAATAGTATGTTTGATCACATTGCCAAAGTTTTGTGCAACAATGATCTGGTCGAGTGTCTCAGGATCTATGCCGCTGTCAACAATTGCTTTTTCAGCAGCAATGAAACCGATATCAGAAGTATTCAGCTCATTCGTGGTGTAACGCCTTTCTGCAATGCCAGTAATCTGTTTGAATTTTTCGACGATCTCTTCCGGCGGTGTATTCAAAGGCTGCTGATCATCTGAATAAAAAATGTGCTTTGCAAAATCCAGGTTTGTCTGAATAAAAGGCGGGATATAAGAGCCTGTGCCTGTAATGACCGAACTAAGCATAATCAAAATTGCAGTTGAAGGTTTTTTTAAATTGATTATTTAGAAAGATAGGATTTAAAATTGAAATGCAACTCTTCTTTAAAAAATAAAAAATAATCGTCGGTATTAATGCACATGCAGAATGAATGCTTCAATGATTTTTTTGCAATAAAAATATCCGGATTTTTTTTATTTATTGGTGTATTATTTTACCGTCAGACATTTCGATGATACGGTCTGAACGATGCGCAAAATCCTCATCGTGCGTCACAGCAATGATCGTTTGCCCGAATTCTTTTGCAAGTTTTTGAAAGAGGTCGATCACAATATTCGTATTCTTTGAATCAAGATTTCCTGTAGGTTCATCGCACATCACGATCGTTGGATCATTGATCAAAGCACGTGCAATCGCCACGCGTTGCTGCTGTCCGCCTGAGAGTTTACCGGCATGTTTGAGGGCCTGATCTTCTACGCCAAACATCTTTAATTTTTCATAGGCCTTTTGCTCTGTTTCTTTGTAAGATAATTTTCCCAAACGCAATGCAGGTATCATTACATTTTTAAGACAGGAAAAATCAGGAAGCAAATAATGAAACTGAAAAACAAAACCAATCGATTCGTTCCTGATTCGCGCAAGTTCATTGAGAGAAAGCCCTGTGACCTTTGTGCCGTTTATTTCCAATGCACCTTCGTAATCTGTATCCATCGTGGAAAGTACATAGAGCAAAGTTGATTTTCCGCAGCCCGATTTACCAACGATAGAAACAAATTCTGCTTTTTTTACTTCAAGTGAAATATCATTTAACACCTCGAATTTAACGGGGTCGTGAAAATACTTGATGATATTTTTTGCCCGGAGTGCTGTGTCTGCCATTATCCTCTGATTATTGTTACAGGATCTACTTTTGATGCCTTTCTTGCGGGAAAATATCCTGCAGCAATGGTCGTCAATAAACCAAAACAAACTGCTTCCACATAATGCGGAAAATAAAATGACATGGGAATATAATTGAGTGTGCCGCCACCGGGAATTGTGCCGCCGATATACAATTTTGAAAAACCATAACTGATTGCAAAGCCAACGCCAATACCGATTACAGCGCCCATCAAACCGATATAAACAGCCTGCTGCAGAAAAATGCTGATGACAGAAAATCCAGAAAAACCTGTTGCTTTAAGAATGGCGATTTCTTTTATTTTTTCATAGATCGTCATGTTGAGAATGTTGTAAATACCAAAACCCGCGACCAATAAAATAACACCAACAACAGAGTTCAATATCATCGCACGAATCTTAAATGCAGTCTTTAATTGTGAGTTCGCTTCTACCCAATCTTCGGTTTTATATCCGGAAAGTATTGCAAATTCTTTTGCTTTATCAGGTGCATTATTATAATCTTTCAAATTGATCTTTATATCGGTCACATAACTTCTGTCTTTTCCCAGCAGGCTTTGCGCCTGTATGATATTTGAATAGGATTTTGTTTCATCAATTTGTTTCACGCCACTTGCATAAATGCCGATCACTCTCATGATCATCGGGCTTCCTGTGCCCGAACTCACAGTGATATTATCACCAACATGCAAACTCAATTTATCTGCGATGCCTTTGCCAATAAGTATGCTGTTATTGATCCTGTTCAGGTCATGAAAATCTCCGCTCAGCATATTGCTTTGCATATCAAACATTTTATCTTCCTGAACAATATCGACTCCTGCAACAGTTCCATTGAGTTGTACGCTGCCGCTTGTATAAATGACATCAGCCGTTACCTGCGGTGTGATGTAAGTCACCTGCGGGTCTTTGCGTATTTGCTGAATAATTCCGTAAGGATCAATGATGCCCTGTCTTTGGATCAATTGCTTTGGATTGAGTAAAATTTTTACTGAAGAATCTTTGAAGAATGAATTGAGTAAATGTGCATCTGCCACTTTATTCTCACTGTACAAACGAATATGCGGCGTTGTGTTGAAAGACATTTTTTCAAAATAATCATTCGTGCCTTTCATCAATGATTGCATAAAGATGAACATGGAAATGCCAAACATCACACCCAATGCAGCGATCAGTGTTTGTTTCTTTCGCGCAGAAAGATATGTGATGGCAATTTCTGTATTGACGCTAAACTTCATGTTATTTTTGTTTCGCTATTTTATCAGCTGTCGACAATCCGCTCAACACTTCTACCCATTCGTCAGACACAATGCCTGTTGTGATCTTTGCAGTGTCGATCTTATCCCCTTTTTTTATCAGCACAGTGCTGTCACTGAAAAGAAATGTTCGCGGGATCAGCAATGCTTTATCTTTTTTATCGGTGATAATATTTGCCTGTAATTGTGTGCCGGATATTAATCCCGGCTGTTGTTGTACAAACCTTGCTTCTACTTTATATGATTGTGATGTTTCATTGAAATGCGGATAAATTTTGCTCACATAAGCTTCGTACGTTTTATTTTTTTCAGTATTCAATTCCACCAAAACCTGTTGTCCCAACTGCACTTTGCTGATGCTGCCTTCATCCACATCAAGGTTGATCACAATCGAATCAGGATTGCCGAGTTGTGCCACCTGGTCGCCTTTTCTTACAAGATCTCCCTTTTTTTTAAATATCTGGTAAACCTTGCTTGCGCCAATTGCCACAAGATCAAAATATTGATTGCCTGCTTCCGCATTTTGCAATTGCGCATGGCTGTTGATCAGATCCTGTTTTGCTTTGTTTGCGGTTGCATTATAATTTTCCAGAGCTGCTTCATACGAACTGGAAGATGATCTGTAATTGAGTGTTGCATTGTCAAGGTCCTGTTTTGAAACAGAATTCGTTTTGTACAATTGCTCATTGCGCATCATCGTTACAGAATCGGTTTGCATTTTTATTTTCGCAGCATCTATCTGCGCTTTTAGTTGCAAAAGCATTGGTGAATTATCAGCAGCATTTATATCCGCGTATGCAAGATTGTTCTTTGCGATGGCCACCTGTGTATTCTGCTGCCTGTTATCAAGTTGAAACAATAATTGCCCGTCATGCACAAGATCATTCTCCGAAACATAACTCTTCACAATGAAACCATCGGACAAAGATGTAACCGTGTAAGCATCTTTCGGATCAATACTTCCCGATGCAAAGACGGCTTCGGTGATCGGCATCATCTTTGGCGAAACCTCATCATACCCGGGTTCGCAGCCCGCAGCAAAAAGCAATGCGGATATTGTGATATAAATAAATTTTCTTTTCATCTTTATTAAAATGATTGTTGTCGGATCTTTGTTTGATACAATTGCACCAGCATATCTGATAAACTGCTGAGGTATTGGTTTTGATAATCGATATAATCTTTAAACGCATTCAGCTTTGCATCAAGCGATTCAACACCTGCATCATACCTGTATGAGATGTGCCGGTAATTGTCAAATGAGAGTTCCATCACATCTTTTGCCTTATCTAAAACAGCCGCAGCCTTTTGATAATTCAACCTTAAATTCTCATCATTGATATCAGCCTGCTTTTTTGAATTCTCATACAATGCAAGGCTTTCATCGTATGCTATTTTATTTTTTTTGGATTGATACCATCTGCTTCCTCCTGTAAAGATCGGCAGCACTGCCTGCAGTCCCCAATACTGTGCAGGAAACCATGCAGTGGTACCTTTTGCATTGGTGAATGGCTCAAATGAATTGTCATAACGCTGATCATTATAACTGTATAAAATATTGATCGTTGGTGCAAAAGCGCTGTTTGCATATTTGTATTGGCTTAAACTTATTTGTGCTTTTTGCAATGCCAGCTTTATAGAAGGGTCTTCTTGAAATGTGGCTGAAACATCAATGTTCATGGTACTTTGCAGCGTTTCATCAAACCGGATTGAATCCTTCACCGTCAGCCCGAGCAAACCTTTAATATTATTTTGCGCAGTAAGCATTTGATAATATGCAGTGATCTGCGATTGTTGTGCGCGTTCAAAATTCAGTTTTGCATTATCAACGTTGGCCTCATTCACTGTGCCCTCATTGAATTTATTTTCTGTCAATTGAAAAACGGAATCTGCAATGCCGGCTGTGCGCACAGCAAGGCTCTCCGCTTCTTTCATTAATAAATAAGAATAATATTGTGTGGCTATTTGCTGGTACATTGTTTTGCGCGTTGCAGCAAGTGAATCGTCATTCATCTCTTCTGTGCGCTTTGCAATCTGCACGTTGAACCAATTCTGCAAATTTAAAATATTCATTTGCGCAGAGATGCCGCCTGCGTAAACATATTGCTGGCCAAACTGCAAAGTTTTATAAGTGCCTGCTGCGCCGCCAAATATTTGAGCGGGAATCAAAGTTGTTTGTAAAGAAATATTATCTGTAAAAGAACCTGTGGCATTGATCTGCGGTAACAATGCGCCGTAAGATTGTTTTTTTGAATAAATGGATTTTGTCAATTCATACTTTGCAGTTAGAACGGAAATATTGTGCGTGTCAGCATATTTCCAGATGTCTTCTAGTGAATTGAAAACTATTACCTGTGCTTCGCAAGAAAAAGAAACAGCAAGAACAAACAGGAATATGCAGAATCTTTTTATGAACATCCTTATTTATTTTTTATCATATTGAAGATCCAAACGGGTATCATTTTTTTTCTTTCTTCCATCAACGCATTGAATGTATCGATGCTCATTCCGCTCCTGGTGCGGATCATAGGGCTTGCGATAAAAGGGAAAATGGTCATGGAAAGTGTGTTCATGATAATATGCAACGGGTCGATCTTAGGGATTTTTTTTGCTTTCGACAATTCGTTCCATTGTTTTATCAAAACACTTTCTTCAAATTTTTCCCTGCCTCCAACTCTCGAGACAAGCTTTTTAGGGTTTGATTTTAATTCATTCAAAATAAAGATCGGCAGATCGGGATTTTTGATGAGCATATCTATATAATGACTCACAAGTATTTCAATTTTTTCAAATAAAGATGTTTCTGCGTCATTCAAAATTGTCAAAACACTTTTTATAAATGTCTGTATGTTCTCCAGCATCACAATGTCAAACAACTTTTCTTTGCTTTTAAAATAATAGTTGAGCAATGCAAGATTAACGCCCGATTCTTCGGCAATATCTCTTGTCTTCGTGGCAGCATATCCTTTTTTGGTGAATACGCGCCGTGCCGCTTCCTTTATTTTCTCTTCCGATGATTTGTCCTTTTTCATTTGCAAGGCAAAATTATAATTATTTTTTTGATTTAATCAAATGATTAATTATTTTCTTTGTTTAAAAACACTTTCAAATCGAAATAAAAGTGACTGAAAAATGTTTAGCTGAATAAGAGAAAGTAATTATATATCATTAAAAAAAGGTGCAGATTTTTCGATTGAAAAACATACACCTTTTTTATTTTTTTTCTTTAATTTATAAGGTCACGGGTTTGTTGAAGGCCTCTTCCCTGCTGAGTAAATGGGCCATTCGTTATTCTTTTACAAACTTCTGGTCGAATGTTGTACCATTAACAACCACATGAATAAAATATGTGCCTGCTGCAAATCCTGCAGTATTGATGCTTAAGCTGCTGCCCTGTTGAATCGTTTGATTTTGTTCAAGCAATTTTTTCCCGTTCGCATCAAATACGTAAAGAGATGCATTGCCGGCAACATTACTGATGATCATGTTCAAAACGTCTTTTACAGGATTCGGGCTTATCGTCAGTGCAATACCTTTTTGATTCATTTGAAGACTTACGATCTTGCTGTAAATACTTATGCCGTTTTTGTCAGTTTCCTGCAGTCTGTAGTAAACTGTATTTGCAGTTGTAAAAGCATTGTCTGTGTATGAATAATTTTGCTGCGCAGTTGTATTGCCGGAAGCATTTACTTTACCGATGGTCGTGAAATTTACAGCATCCGTGCTGCGTTGCACATTGAAATAATTACTGTTGGCTTGCTGTATCAATGACCATTGCAAAAGATTCTCATTATTATTTCTCACTGCTGTGAAAGATGTAAATGAAACAGGAAGGCTTGTGACGGTGATCGTATCGCTGTACAATGTAAGCTGCGTAGCAATTGCATTTGTAACAGCGACTGAATAAATTCCGGTGTTGCTCATGGTATAGGTAGAGTCGCCAACAATGGTAGCTACCGGTAAATAATTTTTATACCACGTGTAAGTATTATTGCCAAGTGTACCACCTGCTGAAACTGAAAGCACTGCAGCAGTCTGGTCAAGAGGAAGTGTTTTCTGATTGACATATCCCAATGATGAACCAAAACTCGAATAGCCTGTTGCAATGCCTTCCATACCTGAGAAAGTGAATTGATTATTATTCAGATCAAGGTATGTTAAGGCAGGAAGATGGTCGAGCACTGCAGGTATACTATCACTCAGTTGATTGAACTGGAGTTCAAGAAGCTGTAGTTTCGTAAGATTGCTCAATGAAGCAGGCAAACTGCCTGAAAGTTTATTGTTGCCGAGCAGCAATGTTGTTAAATTGGTAAGATTGCCGATTGAAGTTGGAATGCTTCCTGTCAATTGATTTAATTGAAGATTCAGGCGCGTCAAATTTACCAGGTTGCCAATGGTAGAAGGAATACTTCCGTTAAGGCTGTCATCCATATCAAGATCTGTCAAAGCAGTAAGATTGCCAATCGAAGAAGGAATTGCTCCCTTCATCGAACCGCCGCCAGGATAAAAAAGGCTTACCACCCTTCCATTGGAAACAGTGACACTTGCCCATGTAGTTACGGGATCAGTAAGTGTCCATTGAAATGTGGACGGCCAATTGGGACCATTCGTGCTGTTGTATAGATCTATCAATGCCAGCGAATCAGACACATTGGTGGCTTGTGCAAAGCCTTCAGAAGTTTTAAACACAAATGCAGCAAAGAAAAGAAAGGGTAAAAATTTTTTCATGACCGGTTGATTAGATTTAAGGTTGAATATCCCAGTTATTTCTTTTGTAAAGCTATAAAAAAATCTGAATGTAAATTTAAACCTCTTGACTGCAGAAAAATAAACATGCACAAACAATAACAGTTTTTGAATTTCACTAAAATCCTTTTTCACTTTTCATATCATCCTCACAATTTTCTTGAAACCACGATTGATCATTTGATGTTACAGATCAGTTATAATAAAGTGGATTATGTAAACCTGTAAACACATTTTCCATCTAATTATTCATAAAAATAAAAGTCATGAAAAAGTTTTTGATATTGATACTTTGTGTTGGGGTAATGTCAGTGGCATCAGCCCAGAAATTTGGTTTCCGCGGCGGTTATTATGCTCCGCATTTCAGCTATGGCTATGGTTTTTATCCGTACTGGGGATATGGCTATCCTTATTATGGTTATCCCTATTATGCGTATCCTTATGGATATGGCCGAATGAGTTACAGACTGGAAATACAGGAAGAAAATATCAGGTACGATTATCAGCAAAAAATAGATACAGTCCGCAATGATAAAACCATTACCGGAAAAATAAGAAGACAAAGGATACGTGCTTTAAGAGAACAGCGCAATCAGGCGATCAATGATCAGGAACGCAATTACTACAGGTATTGATGATACTATTATATCATTAAGAATATCACTAACAAACAATGCAGAGATGCAATTGCCAGTGGTTGCTGCGGGAAATTATTTTATAAGAATGTTGCTTTAATTCTACAATGCAATTTGTTAAAATATTAAGCATCCATTTTAATGAAATGTAAAAATGGGCATTAATAATAAATAATCATTTGTAATAAACTAAGTGGCACGTTTTTGGTCGTAAAGTGATTAGTAAAATTTTTCAATCTAAAAATTTAAAAAACCATGAGCACATTCCATTCAAAAAAATTGTTACCCCTGCTTGCCGCATTTCTTGTTTTCATTGTATCCTGCCAAAAATCAAATAACACTTCCCAAACAACGTCACAAACTGCGGAGACAGCGCAACAAAAGGCAATGTTGATGAGTGTTACAAATGACGTGTACACTTCAGGCAGTATCGCTGATGAGAACTATTCAGATGCTGTTAATAACGGAGTAATGACCAATGGTACTGATGGTGGGGCGCAATCCTGCAGAGTTGTTACATATATTCCTTCAGACAGTGTTTACCCGCACCAGACAATCATCAATTTTGGTAATGGTTGCCTTGGTCCTGATGGGGTTACAAGAAAAGGCGAAAAAATAGTCACCAATTATGTAAATCCTGCAACAGCTGCTGCAGGCACAGAAATTACATCAACTACATTCAGTAACTATTCCGAGGATTCTATAGCAGTTCAGGGAGAAGTTAAAGTGTATGTAAAAACAACAGGCACTCCGGGACCATTGGTTTTGCAGTATGTCGATAACCTTACTTACGTTGCAACAAACGGAAGTATAAAATCAGCTTACGGTGTACATTATTGGACACAAATCGCAGGTGCTTCCACGGTCACAAAAAGCGATGACGTTTTCAGCATTACGGGTACTTCACAGGGGGCTGAAGTATTGGATGGAGCTACGCTTTTGACTTTCACCGCAACCGTTGACAATCTGAATCCTGTGATAAAACCTACTGCATGTTATTTCAGGACGCAAGGTGCGGAGAATGTAAACATCAATCTTATTTCAGGCGGTGCTGCTACCTTTAATGAGCATCTTGATTATGGAAACGGTACGTGCGATAATGTTGCTACACTTAGTATTGATGGTGGCACACCTCAATCAGTAACACTTCCATTACAATTCTGGCCGTTGAGTTTATAAAACCTTATATTAAATACCATCTTTTTCAAAAGCCATTTATTTTATTTCAAATGGCTTTTGATTTTTGAATTATCAGGTTGAGATGCTTGTGCAATATGCATTGAAGAAAATTTAAACGAGTGAGATTATTTGTTGATAGGAAATATTTTCTAAATAATATTGCTCTTTAGCTACAAAGGGCTACACTTGATTTTTTTGATAAAGCAAGATCAGAA
>Ga0206909_1084_pt1 | contig 19456 bp, 24 predicted proteins | sample Alteio_BWOrgHeat_76_FD_152943 | JGI IMG/M metagenome (GOLD analysis project Ga0206909, IMG submission 152943) | Enriched cells from forest soil in Barre Woods Harvard Forest LTER site, Petersham, Massachusetts, United States -... | ecosystem: Environmental > Terrestrial > Soil > Temperate forest >...
CCTTGGCAGGCTCAATGGTCAAACGTTTAGCAGGATACACATCCAGCCCCACTAAAATACCGCGCTCCAAAAGCCTGACCTTACTATCCACAAGATAATTTCCACGGCCGATGATAAGGCCCGATGCCATATCCCTGATGCGATAAGCCCCATGAAGGGTTATTATGTTGATTTTGTCGGCAAAGGCTGGGGGCATGGTGTCGGTATGTGCCAATGGGGTGCTTTTGGCATGGCCCGTCAGCAGTTTAATTATAGACAGATCCTTTCTTACTATTATCCGCAATCCGTACTGATGGATTATCATGAACTTTCAAAATCAGACACCATCAAAGCTCTCAAGCCATCCACTTAATGTGAACGACACTTTTCGACTGCAGTCTTACTTCTATCAGTTGCCAGAAGAACTAATAGCTCAAGAACCTTCTTCACAAAGGGATCATGCGCGTCTTTTGATCATTGATCGTGCGAAAGGTAGTATTAGCCATGATACATTTGATCATTTGAACGATTACCTGCCCAAAGATTCTCATTTGGTCGTTAATAACAGTAAGGTTATCCCTGCGCGTTTATTGGGGCATAGGTTAAGCGGAGGCAGCGTCGAAGTTTTCTTATTAAATGCTTTGGAAGATGGGTATTCATTTGAAGCGTTACTCAAGCCGCTAAAAAAAATCCGAGAAGGCGAAGAAATAGATTTTGGCCGTGGGATCAGTGCTATCCTTACGGATAAAGAAAAACACATCGTGCGTTTTAACAAGAAAGATATTATCCGGCATTTGGAAGAGGTGGGGCATATCCCATTGCCGCCGTATATTAAAAGGGCAGACACTGATCGTGACCGTGTGGATTATCAGACCGTCTATGCCAAGGAACTTGGTTCAGTCGCGGCACCCACCGCGGGTTTGCATTTTACCGAAGGGTTGATCAAAGATCTTAAAGGGCAGGGCCATCATTTTTTAGAGTTGACGTTACACATTAATTATGGGACATTTAAACCTGTTGAAACGGAAGATATTCGCCTGCATCCCATGCATACGGAGCATTACAGCATTACGCCCGTCGTGCAGAATGGGATTTTGAAGGCCAAGAAAGATTCCAAGCCTTTGGTGGCCGTTGGAACGACAAGCTGCAGGGTGCTTGAATCTGTGGCAAAGAGCAAGGTATGCGCGGGCAGTACAGATATGTTTATTTATCCAGGCTATCAGTTTCAAATGGTGGATGCCTTGATAACCAATTTTCATTTGCCGTATAGCACATTACTCATGCTGGTGTGTGCTTTTGGCGGGTATGATTTGGTCATGAATGCGTATAAAGAAGCGATCAATAAACAGTACCGTTTTTACAGTTATGGCGATGCCATGCTGATTCTCTAGAAAGCATACAAATCATATGGAATTCTTTAAGCTCATCAAGAAAGATGCAAGTACAGATGCCCGTCGGGGTGTCATTACCACACCTCATGGGGTTGTGCAATCGCCTTTTTTTATGCCGGTGGCAACGACGGCGACTGTTAAGACCATGTCAGGTGTTGATCTGCATAATATTCAGTCTCAACTGGTGCTTTCTAATACTTATCATTTATACTTGCGTCCTGGGCTTGAGATCATGGAACATGCTGGCGGCTTGCATAAGTTTATGAATTGGAACAAGCCTATCCTGACGGACAGTGGTGGTTATCAGGCTTTTAGTTTAAGTAAATTTCGTAAGATCACGGATGAAGGGGTGCAATTTCGTTCTCACATTGATGGGAGCATGCATTTTTTTACTCCTGAGAAAGTAATGGATATCCAGCGTGTACTTGGTTCTGACATGGTCATGCCGTTGGATGAATGCTCACCGCATCCGTGCGACCGTCGAAAAGCCTTACGTGGTTTGAAACGTACGACACAGTGGGCCAAGCGCTGCAAAGATCATTTTCATAGCACCGGAATGCATGAGCGTGGGCAGCGTTTATTTGCCATTGTGCAGGGATCAAGTTATGAGGATCTGCGCCGCCAGTCAGCAGAAGAATTATTACAGATAGATTTTGATGCTTATGCTATTGGTGGCGTCAGTGTCGGAGAATCTGTCCAGGAAATGTTTGCAGCTCTTAACTGGGTCATTCCTCATTTGCCCGCTGATAAGCCGCGTTATTTTATGGGCATAGGGCTTCCTGATCAAATGGTACGTGCGGTTGGCCTTGGCATCGACATGTTTGATTGCTCAATTCCAACCCGTTATGGCAGGCATGGGAGTGTTTTTACAGATAATGGTAAGCTTAATATTCATAACAGCGAATACACCAAAGACCTGCGGCCTATTGATGAAACGTGTGCGTGTGAGGTTTGCAAGAATTATACGCGCTGCTATATCCGGCATTTATTGAATATGAAAGAGATTACTGGTGTTCGTCTGATGAGTTATCATAATTTGTATTATTATATCAAATTAATGGAACGCATCCGTGCTGCTATTGAGGCTGATAATTATGCGTCGTTTCAGAAAGAGTTTTTGACGAATTATAAGTCGGAATTGCTGGCTACTTTGTAGTTCTTTAAGAGATTCTTCGCTTCACTCAGAATGACGGTGAAAGAAATTATGCTACGTTTTGATATTATTACTATATTTCCGGATATGTTTAGGCCTATTTTGAATGAGTCTATTTTGAAGAGGGCTCAGGAGAAGAAGAAGGTGGCGATCCATATTCATGATCTGCGTGATTATACGGATGATAAGAAGCATCGTAAGGTGGATGATCGTCCTTTTGGTGGTGGCCCTGGTATGCTCATGATGCCGCAGCCTTTATTTGACGCTGTGAAGGCGATCAAGGGCAGGCGGAAAGTACGGGTGATTTATACTTCTCCGGCAGGTAAGCCTTTTTCACAAATTCATGCGAAAAACTTGACTAAGGCCAAAAATTTGATTATTATCTGTGGCCATTACGAAGGGATCGATGAACGCGTTCGTGAGCATTTGGTGGATGAAGAGATCTCGGTTGGGGATTATGTCCTCACCGGCGGTGAGCTTCCAGCCATGCTTATTGTTGATGCGGTCACACGGCTGATCCCGGGTGTTTTAGGCAAGGAAGAATCACTGCTTCATGAGTCTTTTGAGGGCAATTTGTTAGAGGGGCCGCAATATACCCGGCCGGCAAATTTTCGTGGTAAAAGCGTACCGGATGTGTTATTATCTGGCAATCATAAAGCCATAGAAATATGGAAGAATTCAAAAGCTTTGGCCAAGACTAAAAAAGTCCGGCCCGATTTGTTAGACAAGAATAAAGGAGTTTCAAATGATGGCAACCAGTCTTGAAAAAATGACTTCAGTCAGTGCAAGTAGTTTGCGTAATGATATCCCGGTATTTGATGTTGGCGATACGGTGAAAATGAAAATTAAGGTAAAAGAAGCCGACAAGGTCCGTATCCATCCTTTTGAAGGAACTGTGATCAAAAAAACAGGGGTCGGTGTAGGCGCTGCTTTTACAGTACGTAAGATATCTTTCGGTGAAGGTGTTGAGAGAACATTCCCGGTCAATTCTCCGGTTATCGATAAGATCGAAGTCACCTCCAAAGGTGTCATCAAACGTGCCAAATTATATTATCTCCGTGATCGTTTAGGCAAAAAAGCCCGCGTTCAGGTTGATCAAAACGCCAAATAAGAAATTAAATGTCTGTAACAACAGATATGCTTCATTATGAAACGCAAGCCCGAAATAAAGGCTTGCGTTTTGTTTTAGGGGTTGATGAAGCGGGCCGAGGCCCTCTGGCCGGGCCTGTCGTTGCCGCCGCCGTATGTTTACGTCATTTCGATTTTGAGAATACCATTAACGATTCAAAGAAAATGTCGGCCAAGGCACGTGAAGCGGCTTTTCATGAGATCTTCGAGAAGGCCTATGTCGGCATTGGCATCATGAATGAGAAGACGATCGATATCGTCAATATCCTCAATGCTTCCCACATGGCCATGGAGATGGCTGTTAAAGATCTGATCTGCCGCATGCCTCAGGAGATCGTTTCTCAGGAAAGCTTTCGTCATGAGGTGGGGCTTTTGATCGATGGGAATATGTTCAGGTCGCAATTATCTTATAAGTACCTGACTATTATTGGCGGGGATGGTAAATCATTGTCCATTGCCTGTGCGTCGATCATTGCTAAGGTTTACCGTGACCGTCTTTTGGATGTTTATGATAAGGTTTTTCCGCAATATGGATTTGCAAAGCATAAGGGTTATCCAACCCAAGCTCATCGTTTAGCTGTCAAAACACATGGGAGCTCTATTATTCACCGTAAAAGTTTTCAGGGGGCTGTATGATCACTGATAGTATCAATCATTTAAAGCGTTATGCTGTGCCGAAGTCTGACGCTATTTTGAAATTTATTGCGGAGCATGATTGTGCCGCATTGCCGGATGGTGAAATGGAGATCCAGGGGCGCGAATTATTTGTGAGGATCATGAGTTACACGGCGAAGCTAGCTGCAGAGAATCGTTTTGAAACGCATCGCATCTACGCTGACGTGCAGTATGTGGTCAGTGGATCAGAATTAATGCAAACGGCCCGTCTTGCCGATATGACACCTACTACAGAATATGATGACAAAGGTGATTATCATTTTTTTAAAACTTCTGCTGTGACCAATGATCTCATCGTTAAGGCAGGGGAATTTGCCGTATTTTATCCTAATCAACCTCATCGCCCGTCATGCGTCTATGAGGGCTATAAAGGTTTAGTTAAAAAATTGGTTTTTAAAGTTAAGATCAATTAGAGGTTTAGATATGATCAGAATAGCTGCGGCATACCCTCGCGAGGCAGGCAAGAAATTTGATATGGATTATTATGTCCATACCCATTTGCCGATGGTCTGGCAAAAATTTTCTCCGTATGGATTAAAAAAGATCGAAGTTGACCGTGGCGTTGAAAAACCAGGCGGCGGTGCATCGCCATTTTTTGCTATCGGGTATCTTTATTTTGATACTCTGGAGAGTTTTCAAAAATGTTATGCTGCTGTGGGTAGTGGAGTGGTCGGCAACATCCCTATTTATACTGATGTCATACCCATGATCCAGGTCGGGGAAGTTGTAAAAGATTAGCTTACCTTGCGTTTAACTGCCAATGGCTGTATAATCCATACCTTATAAATAAGAATTGGAGTTTTAAAGGATGAGAGTAGTCGTTACGTTTTTGTTTTTATTCAGTTTCTGTTTTTCCCAGCTTCTTAAAGCCGAAGATTCCCCATGGCAGTTAAAAGAGACTAAAGGTGCTATTCCGGTCTATACCCGTAAGGTTGAGGGCTCACCTATCGTTGAATATAAGGCCAATGTCATTGTTGATGCACCCATTGATAAGGCTATTGCGCTTTTTGAAGATCCCAAGCAGATTCGCCGCTGGTATTATCAATGTGTCCGTTCAGAGCTGGTGACGGATGAAGGGCCTGACCAGAAAATAATTTATTTGATACTGCATCTGCCATGGCCTGTTGCTCCAAGGGACTTTATTTTTAGACGCACCAGGACTAAAGAGGCGGATGGGACCATAACTTATTCTTTAACAGCCCTTCCTGATAAACTGCCGCTTGTCAAAGGCATGATACGGGTAAATTCCATTAAATCGATCTGGAGTTTTAAGTCATTGCCCAAAGACCAGACACAGATCTTTTTTCAACAGCATACAGATCCGGCAGGCTCTATCCCGCCGTCTGTTATCAATCAAATAGCGGTGCAAACACCCTATAATTCTCTTAAAAATTTCCGGAAATTACTTACCGGCAAAAGTTCATAAAGGAAAATAGATGAATATATTTGTGGGTAATGTATCTTTTACAGCAACCGAGAATGATGTAAAGAAGCTCTTTGAAGCCTTTGGCACCGTTTCTTCTGTAAAGATCAAGAAGAAAGCGGGCCAGAATTCAAGGGGGTTTGGGGTGGTGATCATGCCCGATGATCTTCAGGCTGAGGCCGCTATTGCAGCTTTAAATGAAAAAGAATTGATGGGGCGTGCGTTAAATGTGACGGTGGAGCGTCCTAAGCCTGTGAAGCCAAAGAAGGATTATAAAGAGATCAAAAGATTAAAGCTGGAAGCTAAGGCTAAAAAAGAGGCTCCTGCGGCTGTTGAGTTTGATGCCCCTGAAATCCCCGAAAAGGAAATTAAACCTAAAGCGCCTAAAAAGGCTGATAAAGAAGCTAAGCCTCGTAAAAAGATTTACGAAGAGGATATAAAATTCTCCCAACCCACTGGTGCGCAAGCCTGGACCAAAAGAAAAGGCAGAGGCACGGCCAAACCCTGGAAAAAGAAGCCAGGCGGTGTCAGCAAGACATTCAAATACTCCCGCTAAATTAATCCTCTTTTCATCTGATTTTAATGCAGGATTATCTATAATTTCCTCCATATTGAATATTATCAACAGGAGGATTTATATGAAAATAGAGCATTTGAAAGAAAGCCAGGACGGGGAATTGATCCGTTTATTTGATTTTGATGAGAGGGAAGTACGGGAATTTAAGATCTTACTGGATAAGATGGTCCAGGGCCAGATCGAATCCCTGCCGCTTCATCAGCACTGCAATATTAACCCTAAAGACAATTCTCATCTGACATTTGTACCTGCCTCTGAAGATAAAGGTGTCCAGCGTAAGGGGAAAGAATTTGAATGTGCGCTGACAAAATCTTCATTAAGCAGTATCAGTGAATTAGTGGGTTCTTTCGCCTTTGCTCCAGCCGAAGGGTATGAATGGCTGGATGAGACAAGCGATATAGCCCTATTGATATCGCCTGATGGAAGATGGAGTTCTTAGATTTCTTGCCGGTTTTCTGCCTGATTCTCTCTAAAAGATAATTTGTAGAACGTCGTCTATTTTGTTAAGATAACAGTTCTGGATTTAGAACTGTGTCTTTGCGTTTTTGTTATTAAAAAAGAGGGGTTTATATGAAAAATAAGGTCAAAATTCATGATGGCATTGTCGGGGCAGTCATCCTTTTGAGTGTTGTTTTAGGCTATAAAGTGGATATTACCTGGTTATGGCTGGCTGGTGTTGTTGCTGTATTGATGATCGCCAGTGCCTTTACAGGGTTTTGTCCTGTTTATTTTATCCTCAACAAGATCATGCCTTGCCATGACAAGGATAAGTCCTGCTAAATAATATGATTAATACTGCTATAAATAAAAAGATTTTTCTTGAGACCTACGGCTGTCAGATGAATGAGTATGATTCTGAGCTTGTCCGCTCAATTCTTAAGAAAGAGAATTTTGAATTTGTGACGGATGAGTTTAAGGCGGATATTGTGATGCTCAATACCTGTGCGATCCGTGAGCATGCGCATCGTAAGGTTTATGGGCGGGTGCATAATATCCGTAATGCAAGGGGCGCGGATAGTCCTGTGATGATCGGTATTTTGGGCTGCATGGCGACTAATTTGCGTCAGGAATTGCTGGAAAACCGTAGCTTGAATATTGATTTTATTGCCGGGCCTGACAGCTATAAGCGTTTGCCTCAATTGATCAGTGAAGCATCCCAAGAAGGTCAAAAGTCTTATGATATTACTTTATCTGAATTTGAAACGTATTCGGATATTTATCCGAGCGCAGAGGATCGGATCAATCCTTCAACTCAGTCGAAGGTAAATGCCTGGATCGCTGTTATGCGCGGTTGTAATAATTTCTGTACATTTTGTGTCGTCCCGTATACCCGTGGCCGTGAACGCAGCCGTTCGCCGGAAAATGTGGTTGATGAGGTGCGCCGTTTGGCTGGGGAAGGGTTTAAGCAGGTGACATTGTTGGGGCAGAATGTTAATTCTTATCGTCACAATGATCATGATTTTGCCTATCTCATGGATGAGGTGAGCAAGGTTGACGGCATTGAGCGTATTCGTTTTTCATCGCCGCATCCTAAAGATTTTCCTGATCGTTTTTTAGAGCTGATGGCGAAAAACCCTAAAATATGCAAACAGGTACACTTGCCATTACAGGCTGGTAATAATCGTATCCTGGATGTGATGAATAGAACATACACCAAAGAAGAGTTTCTGGGGTTAGTGGATAAGGTTCGTGCTAAGGTTCCTAATGTGGCTTTATCAACGGATATCATTGTGGGATTTCCGACTGAAACTGATGAGGAATTTGAAGATACTATTGATGTTGTTAAGAAAGCCCGATTTGATTCAGCTTTTAATTTTAAGTATTCCGAGCGGCAGGGGACGATCGCTTCTAAAAAGTATCCGGATGATGTGTCTGAGGTGACCAAGACCGAGCGCATCATGCGTTTGAATGTCGTCCAAAAAGAGATCACCTATGAAAAGAATCTTGCCCATGTGGGAGAGATCCAGACTGTCTTAATTGAGCCGTATCCTGATGCCAAGAACACTAATCAGATGCCTGGGCGTACGGATGGCGGTAAATTAGTCATTCTGCCTCTGGGGCCTTATAAAGGTGGAGACCTGGTGAATGTGCGTATTATTGCTGCAAGTCCGCATGCCCTTAAAGGTCAGCCAATTCTTGATAAATCAGCCAATTAGGTATATATTTATAAATTATGCTAAAGACCCAAATGACAGCGCCGCAGCTTTACGAGAAGCTTAAAAATATCAAGCTTGGCGCCTCTGTGTGCCAGTATTCCTTAAAAAAGTGTGAGGAATTAGTCCCTATTATCAATGAGATCAATGAGCTTAAAGAAGAGAAGAATGCTGTTATCCTGGCGCACTCTTATATTAGTCCGGAAATCATTTATGGCGTTTCAGACTTTGTCGGTGATTCCTATAAATTAAGCAAGGATGCGCTAACAACGACGGCATCCACGATCGTCTTTGTGGCCGTTCGGTTTATGGGGGAGACGGCTAAGATCCTTAATCCTGAAAAAGATGTTTTGATCCCGGCTGTCCTGGATGGCTGCTCGCTGGCAGATTCCATTAAGGCTGAAACCGTAAGGGATTTGCGTCATCAATACCCTGACCATACATTTATTTGTTATATCAATACGAGCGCTGAGGTTAAGGCTGAATGCGACGTAACAGTCACATCAGCGAATGTGTATAAGGTTGCCAGGGATATTCCTAATGACAAGATCTATTTTCTGCCGGATAAATTCATGGGGCAGAATTTGAAGAATTATATGGAGCGTGAAGGGATCAAGAAGGATATTAAATTTTATTCAGGCACCTGCTATGTGCATGAAGAGTATGGCATGGAAGATATCCTGAAAGTGCGCCTTGAATATCCTGAGGCCAAGATCGTCAGCCATCCTGAATGTAATTCGACCATCGTCGATAATTCTGATTTCGTAGGCAGTACAGAGCAAATGCTGGGCTATATGAAAGAAACCAGTTCCAAGCAATTCTTGATGCTCACCGAATGCGGGCTTTCGGCCCGTTTGCAATCAGAGTTTCCAGAAAAGCAATTGGTGGGTTCCTGCACTATGTGCAAATTTATGAAATCCAATAGGCTCGAAGATATTCTACGGGCCCTTAAGAATCCTTTAGCTAAAGATAGAGTTGTTTTAGATGAACCCACACGCCTGCGTGCGCTTAAGACTATTGAAGCTATGTTTCGATATGCCTAAAGCTTTTGCCAAGCAAATTATAGGGAATATTGTTCCGCTACGCTTAAAAACATGAGTGATCCCCAGTTTGTCGAAACTCAATATTTTACTTTTGCCCAATCTCCTAACGAGCTTGTTTTAAAAAGCGGCGTCAAGTTAGGGCCTGTGACATTGGCTTATGAAACTTACGGCAAGTTAAATGCTGATAAGAGCAATGCCATTTTGATCTTTCATGCCTTAACAGGTGATGCTCATGCTGCAGGCTGGCATAAAGATGCTAAAAATCCTGGCTGGTGGGATCCGATGATAGGGCCTGGACGTGCTTTTGATACGGATAAATATTTTATCATCTGTGCGAATGTGTTGGGTGGATGCAAAGGTTCTACCGGGCCGTCATCAATCAATCCGGCAACGGGAAAACCCTATGGATTAAGCTTTCCTGTCATTACTATCGAAGACATGGTTGTCTCTCAGAAGTATTTGATTGATCATTTGGGTATTAAAAAATTATTAGCTGCTTCAGGCGGTTCCATGGGCGGCTTACAAGCCATGGAATGGGCGGTTCGTTTTCCTGATACGCTGCAATCAGCTATTCTTATTGCAACCAATTATAAGCATACAGCCCAGCAAATCGCCTTACATGAAGTGGCCCGTCAAGCCATCATGTCTGATCCAAATTGGAATAAAGGTGATTATTACGGTAAGGAATTGCCGGCACAAGGGATGTCTGTCTCCCGGATGATCGGGCATATAACTTATATGTCAGAACGCTCGATGGAAGAGAAGTTTGGGCGTAAATTGCAGGACAAAGAAAAGGTTGGCTATGATTTCTCTCATGATTTTGAGGTGGAGTCATACCTTAAATATCGAGGAGCTAGCTTTGTTCAGCGTTTTGATGCTAATAGTTATTTGTATCTATCCAAGGCTCTGGATTATTTTGACCTTTCAGAAGGTGCTGATTTGGTGGGGGCCTTTAAGGGGCTCAATACAAAATTTTTAATCGTCACTTTTACATCTGACTGGCTTTACCCATCGTATCAATCCAGGGACATTGTCAAGGCGATGAAATCCAATGATATTGATGTTTCTTTCATTGAAATTGAAACTAGTTATGGCCATGATTCATTTTTAGTTGAAATAGAAGGGCAGTCAAAGCTGGTATCGCATTTTTTAAATAATGTGGCCAAGGATACCATTAAATAATATGCGTAATGATCATAAATACATCCTAGAGATGATCGAGCCCAACAGCCGCGTGCTGGATCTAGGTTGTGGTGATGGCGAACTTTTGTCTTTGTTGATGAAGCAAAAGAATTGCCGTGCCGCAGGCATTGAGATCGATGAAAAGGCTATCTATAAATGCGTGGAACGTGGTGTCAGTGTTTCCCATGGGGACATTGATTCTGGCCTGGCAGATTATTCTGATAAGCGTTTTGATTATGTGATCTTGAATGAGAGTTTGCAGGAAGTCATGAACCCGGAGAAGGTGATCGCTGAAGCGCTGAGGGTCGGCAAGAAAGCGATCGTCGGTATCCCTAATTTTTGTAATTTAAATGCGCGTTTGCAGATTTTTTTCTTAGGCAGGGTGCCTGTCACTGAAGGTTTGCCGTATAAATGGTACAATACCCCAAATTTACGTTTCCTGAGCATCAAAGACTTCCGTGATTTTTGTTCAGAACGCTCTATTACGATCAAGCAAGAATGTGCCTTTGATGCTAAAGGCAAGGTTGCTTTTGCCCATAATCTTCTCTCCGAGATCGCTATCTTCCTGATCAGTAAACCCTAATCAAAAGTCGTGCCTGTCACGACTTTTTATGTGACCCATCGCAGAATGGTTTGTTGTTGCTGGTCTTGCATCCGCACCAGGCAACTTCTTTTTCTTCAGTGATCTCGACAAAGACAGGGCGCATGCCGGTGGGGCCGTGGGAGCCGTCACAAAATGGTTGTTTCTGCGACTCGCCACAGCTGCACCAGACATAACGCCCAGGCTTGACCTTCATCACAAATGGATGATCGTTTTGGCTCATTGATTGGTCACGCTATTAGCAGGATTGGAAGATATTACTTGAATGGGTTGTCCCAAACTTTGGATCTGTCCCACAAATAAACATTGGCTGATATTGTTATCATAGATATAAACCCTGCCGCTGGTTTGATCTAAGAATCCTATCCGGTCGTTGCTGGTGACAAATGGCAGGATGCCGGCATAGCTTTTACTTTGGGCTTTGCATTGCATGGTGGCAGCGAAGGTAAGGCTTACAACGGTGATGGCAATGAGTAGGAAAGCAGTCATTTTATTCATAGTTTTCTCCCTGGTTAATGTTATAATTCCTTTTCTATTTTAATAAATTCAGGACAAATTGATCAACGTCACTTTTTAATTATACATTAAGAAAACTAAAAATTTCTAAAATAAAATTGAGTAATTCTATGAAAAAATATGATTTTATCATTATCGGTTCAGGCATTATTGGTTTGACCATCGCTCACGCGATCAAGAATCGTCAAGCAGATGCCAGTATCATTATTTTAGATAAAGAATCAGGCGAGGCCCAACATGCTTCAGGACGCAACAGCGGTGTGCTGCATGCAGGTTTTTATTATACGGCAGACAGCCTTAAAGCTAAATTTACCGTTGACGGCAGCCGGGCCATGGTGGCGTATGTGAAGTCAAAGGGTTTGGCGATCAATCAATGCGGTAAATTGGTCGTGGCCCAAAACGATCATGAATTAGGGCAGTTAGATGAACTTTTACGTCGAGGACAGCGCAATGGTTCCAATGTCCGCCTGGTCGATGAATCAGAAGCTTTTGATATCGAGCCTAATGTAAAAACATTCAAACGCGCCTTGTATTCTCCTGATACCGCCAGTATCGATCCAAAAGAAGTCTGTGCGTCGCTCAAGCAGGATTTGATCAAGCTTGGCGTTGAATTCTCTTATAATACGAAATATTTAAGCCGCGTCGTCAACGTTGTCCAAACAACTCAAGGTGATTTTCAAGCAAGCAAGATCATCAACTGCGCCGGCCTTTATGCAGATAAGGTGGCCCGTGATTTTGGATTTGGATTAAAATACACCATGATCCCCTTCAAGGGGCTTTATTTAAAATATACCAAGAATAAAACAGATCTTAATATAAATGTGTACCCTGTGCCCAATCTAAAAAACCCTTTCTTGGGTGTTCACTATACCAAGACAGTGACGGGGGATATTAAGATCGGGCCAACCGCGATCCCGGCTTTTTGGCGTGAGAATTATGATTCTAAAAGTGGTTTTTCGTTTAAGGAGATCTCTGAAATACTCTTCTATGAATCTAAATTATATCTGACTAATGCCTTTAATTTCCGTTCATTGGTCGATGAAGAAATGCGCAAGTACCGTAAGGAATATTTTATTTCCCTGGCATTATCCATGGTCAAATACATTGATCCTAAGGGATTCACTGAATGGACCAAGCCTGGTATACGGGCACAGCTCTTGGATAAAAAGACGCTGAGCCTTGTTCAGGATTTTGTGGTAGAAGGGGACCATAAAAGCGTCCATGTGCTTAATGCTGTCTCCCCGGCATTTACCTGTTCCTTCCCGTTTTCTCAATACGTGGTCGACAAGTACGTTTTTATTTAGTCTTTGGTTAAGGATTAGCCTTCTTGTATAATAATCACCATGAATTTACCCGTTAAAATAGCTTCCCGTCCAAGCGCGCTTGCTTTGGTCCAGGTTGATGAGATCATCCAGGACTTAAAGGCCCATGGCAAGGTGTTTGATCATCAGATCGTCAAGATCGAAACTGCCGGCGATAAGGACAAAATAACGCCTTTAACCAATAGCAGCGACAATTTCTTTACAGACGCTATTGATGCTGCCTTGCTTGATGGCCGTGCGGATATAGCCATTCACAGCGCTAAAGACCTTCCTCAACATTTGCCTAAAGGCCTTAAGATCTTTGCTTTAACGAAGGGGATGGACGATAAAGACGCCTGGGTCAGCCGTATGCATTGGAAGGATTTACCGCCCAATGCCAGCGTTGGCACCAGCAGTATTCTACGCCAAAAACAAATCCTCCACATGCGTCCTGATGTGACGATCGTCAATATCCGTGGGACTATCCATGAGCGCCTACAATTAGTCAAAGAATCCAAAGTAGATGGTATTATCGTCGCTGCGTGCGCTCTTAAACGGTTAAATTTGGAAACTGAGATCAAAGATATATTCCCATGGGAAGGCATGCCTTTGCAAGGGCAATTGGCTGTTGTCGGACGCCATAACGATCATGAATTAGAGAATTTATTTAGTGGTATTGATGTCCGTCGGCATTATGGCCATGTCACATTGGTCGGTGCAGGGCCAGGCGATTGCGAGCTAATAACGCTTAAAGGCATCAAAGCGCTCGAGAAAGCGGATTGCGTGATCTATGACTATCTGGTCGATGCCAGCCTTTTACAATATACACCTCGCGCCGAGCATATTTACGCAGGTAAGCGTAAGGGGCAGCATTCGCTGTCCCAAGAAGATCTTTCCCGACTGCTAAAGGAAAAAGCTTTTGCCGGTAAAAGAATAGTCCGTCTTAAAGGCGGCGACCCATTGATCTTTGGCCGGGGTGCAGATGAGATCCAGTACCTGCGTTCTTATCATATCAATGTTGATATTGTCCCGGGTATCACGTCAGCAACAGGTATTCCGTCATCTTTAGGTGTTCCTTTAACAGCAAGGGGCATATCGTCGTCAGTGGCTTTTGTGAGCGGCCACGAAGAAGATGAAGACAGGGACCATCCTAAACCCGTCAATATCCCTAAGGCTGACACTCTTGTTTTTTTAATGGGCCTGACTAAACTCGCCATTATCCTTGAATCCTTGCAAAAAGCCGGCTGGTCAAAAGACACTCCGGTAATGATCATTGCCAATGGTACAAAACCAAATGAGCAGATCGTTCAGGGCACCATTGCAACGATAGAAGAGATGGTCAAAAAAGAGAATATTAAGCCTCCGGCACTTATCGTCGTCGGTAAGACCATTGATCTTTATAAGCCCGCATTTAAGAAAACATTCATGCATTGCGGCACCCATCCGGAAATGTACACACAATTAGGCAAGGTCCTGCATTGGCCTATGATCGATATTAAGCCAGTCGTCATGGATGAATTCCAGCAAAAACACTTTCTGCAATCTTTTGAAGCAGCGAATATTATTGTGTGTACCAGCTGGTATGCGGCAGAGTATTTTGTCAAAGCCCTGCGTTTGGTCAAGCCTGTATCCCATTTTGAAAATAAAGTTTTTGCCGTCATCGGCCGCCGTACCGAAAAAGCCTTACAAGCGCACAATATCAAAGCTGCTATTGTCTCTCAGGAGGAAACAGCCGAAGGGCTGCTTAAGGCGATCGCCGAACACGTAGACCTTAAGGAAAAGCATATCCTGTTTCCCAGATCATCTTTGCCGAATCCGTTCTTAAAAGAAGCTTTGATCGCCCATGGTGCGCAGGTTAATGAGATTACTATTTATGAAAATATCAAGCCTGCCAAACGTGACCTGCCGTCTGGGAATATTGACGGCGTTATTTTCACAAGCCCTTCAACAGTGCGGAATTTTTTGACGGATTATGGTACAATACCGCTTTCCTGGCAGATCATGGCCAAAGGGTCGGTCACTTTAAAAACATTACAGGATGCAGGGTATCAGCATGCCACATCGTTATCGTAGATTAAGATCTACACCAGTTATCAGGAATTTTGTCCGCGAAACAAATCTTACGGCTTACGATTTGCTGCAGCCTTTTTTTATCATCGAGGGCAGGAATAAAAAAGAAGCCATTCCTTCAATGCCTGGCATATTTCGTTTTTCAGTGGACCAATTGCTTAAAGAGATCGAATCTTATATCCGTCTGGGCGGCAGAGGAGGAGTACTGTTTGGTGTTTCCCGTCAAAAAGATACCAGCGGCAAATACGCCTATGCTTCAAGTTCGCCGGTGATCGCCGCTATCAAGGCCATCAAAAAGAATTTCCCCGATTTTCTAATTGTGACGGATGTGTGTTTATGCGCCTATATGAGTCATGGCCATTGTGGCATCGTTGAAGATAAAAAGATCAATAATGATAAAAGTTTAGTACCGTTGGCTAAAATGGCCGTAGCACACGCACAAGCAGGTGCCGACATGGTCGCCCCGTCAGACATGATGGATTTTCGTGTCGCGGCGATAAGGCAGGCCCTTAATAAAGAAAATCTTCAAGACGTCGGGATATTATCCTACGCTGTTAAATATTCATCAGCCTATTACGGCCCTTTTCGTGATGCGGCGCATTCAGCACCGGGATTCGGGGACCGTAAAACATATCAGATGGACCCGGCTAATAGCCGTGAAGCCCTTAAAGAAGCAAGGCAGGATGTGGATGAAGGGGCTGATATGGTCATGGTCAAACCCGCATTAGCCTATTTGGATATCGTTTCAACCCTGCGCCAGGAATTAAACGTGCCCATTGTTGCTTATAATGTCAGCGGTGAGTATTCCATGATCAAAGCAGCTGCTCAAAACGGATGGGTCGATGAAAAAGCGATCGTCCTTGAAACATTAATTTCTATCAAGCGTGCCGGAGCAGACATCATCATCTCGTATCACGCCAAAGACGCCCTCAAATGGATTTAATAAAAATATCCCAACAAGTCATGGTCGGTGGTGTTAACAGCCCCGTAAGGGCCTTTAATGCTGTCGGTGGCAATCCATTGATCATGGAAAAAGGTCAAGCCGTAAAACTTTTCGACACCGAAGGCCGTTCCTATACCGATTACTGCCTTTCCTGGGGCGCATTGATCTTAGGGCATGCTCATCCTGATGTTGTGAAGACGGTCCAAAATGCCGTTAAAAAAGGCGTTAGCTATGGCACAACGACCAAACCTGAAATAGAGATCGCCCAATTTATTGCCAAACATGTCCCGTCGATTGATATGGTCCGTTTTGTGAATTCTGGTACAGAAGCAACAATGAGCGCCATCCGGGTAGCTCGCGGCTTTACCAAACGTAACAAGATCGTTAAATTCGACGGCTGTTATCACGGCCACAGTGATGATCTTTTAGCCATGGCAGGTTCAGGTGTGGCTTTCCTAGCAACGTCTTCAAGCAAAGGAATTCCAAAGGCTCATATCCAGGATACATTAAGCCTGCCTTTTAACGATATACATACACTGACACATACGATCGAACGCCATCATAAGGACATCGCCTGCGTCATTTTAGAACCCGTCCCTGGAAACATGGGCATCATCAATCCCAATAAAGATTTTTTAAAAACCCTGCGCGCCTTAACTAAGAAATATAATATCGTGTTGATCTTTGACGAGGTGATGAGCGGCTTTCGTACGAATTTAGGTTGTGCCCAAACAGACCTAGGCATTATTCCTGACATGACATGTCTTGGCAAGATCATCGGCGGCGGTTTTCCCGTTGGGGCATATGGCGGCAGAAAAGATATTATGAAACATCTATCACCGCTCGGAAATATTTATCAAGCCGGAACATTCTCAGGCAGTCCCATTGTGATGCAGGCAGGCCTGGCGACATTAAAGAATCTAACCCCGCAAGCGTACAAAAATCTTAATGCTCTTTCAGATGATTTTGTCACGAAGACAAATGATCTCCTAAAAACAGCCAAGGCCTCAGCGCATCTGGCCAATTATAAGAGCATGATCAGCATTCGTTTTCGCACTAATCCTGTTTCTAATTACACGGACGCCCGTAATGCCTCGTCAGATAAGATTTACGCCAAATTATTCCATCATTTATTACGTGAAGGCATTTATTGGCCACCCGCAGACCTGGAATCTTTCTTTGTGTCCACCAGGCATACAAGCAAAGATTTAAGCCATTTATCTGGTCAAATCGCCAAATTTTTCCTAAAATTAAAGTAATGAATACCGCGAACGAAATATCTAAACGGCCCTGGGGTCAATATCACAAATTCCACCAGGAGCCTGGCGTGTGGGTTAAAAGGGTTGAAGTTAATCCTAACTCGAGGCTAAGCCTTCAAAAACACCAGCATCGATCTGAAAAATGGATCGTTGTTGCAGGGCAAGGTATCGCCATTGTTGATGCCAAAGAGATCCCTGTTAAAGCCGGTGTCGTCGTTGATATTCCCCTTGGCGCCGTGCACCGGATCGGTAACACGGGAGATGATCATTTGGTCTTTATAGAAGTGGCGTGCGGAGAACATCTGACAGAAGAGGATATCATCCGTATCCAAGATGATTATGTCCGCTAAAGCAATGCGCAATTTTAAATTGACCCTGGAATACGACGGGACAGATTTTTCCGGCTGGCAGACGCAGGCAGAAGGTTTACGCACGATCCAAAACCATCTGGAAGAGAAGCTTGAAAGGATCTTTAAAAAAAAGATCCATTGCCATGCGTCCGGCCGTACGGACAGCGGCGTACATGCAGTGGCCCAAGTGGCCCATTTTAAAGTTGAGACGGATATAGAGCCTTCGTTGATCCACAAGGCGCTTAATTCTTTCTTAGATAAAGATCTATCCATTGTAAAGGTCGTGGAAGTCCCGCTTGATTTTCATGCGCAAATGAATGTCAAAGCCAAAACGTACCGGTACACGATATTAAACCGTCCTCACCCGTCGGCATTATGGAGGAATAGGGCGTATTTTTACCCGTACAAGTTAAATGTAGCTGCCATGCGTAAAGCAGCCAGTGCCTTAAAAGGGACGCATGATTTTAAATCATTTCAATCAGCAGCAGAGCGTTCAAGGATCAAGAATACAGTCAGGACCATCAAGAATTTAAGTATTATTAAAGAGGATGATCTGGTCCATATCTCGATCACCTCAGATGGCTTTTTATATAAGATGGTACGTAATATCACCGGGGCCTTGATCGCTATTGGAAGCGGCCGATTACCATCAAGCAGCATGTTAAAATTACTTAAATCCAAAGAACGCATTTTAGCGCCAAGAACAGCCCCGAGTCACGGGCTTTGTTTAATGTCAGTTCGTTATTAAGGAGATCATATGGAAATAGAAACACATCACGCAGAATCACATGATTCATTCGGTAAGGCCATCGGCATCCAGACGGCGCTTTTAGCCATGTGCTTAAGCATTTTTAGCATCCTGGCCCATCAGCTTAATACTGAATCCATTATTTTAGTCAATCAATCCAGCAATCAATGGTCCCATTATCAAGCCAAGCGGATCCGTGAGTATCAAGTAGAGTTAAATATTAGAATGCTGCAATTGATGGCGCCCAATACGACAGAAACGGCGAAGACATTGGCTCAATATGCAGATGATGTAAGCAAGTATAAAAAAGACCTGACTGAAATTAAGGCGGAGGCCGATAAGATAGTGCAGGAAGGGGAGTTTGCCCATCGCAAGACAGGTTATTTTGAGCTCGCCGAAGGCTTGCTTGAGATCGCCATGATACTAAGTTCTCTGTATTTTCTTTCGCATAAGAAATTATTTCCCATGTTAGGGTTATTGCTCGGCGCATCAGGTATTCTTATAGGCGTATTGGGATTGTTGCTTCATCCCTAATTAATAAAGGATCAAGTTTATGGCAAATCCGGTATGGAATAACGATCAACGCGGCCAGCCGCGTGTCAACGTGGAGTTTCCGGCGACGATCAGTGTGGGTTCGCAGCTGACGGTAAAAGGTTATCTCAAGGACCTTTCGATGAGCAGTGCCTTTATCCGGATCAAAAACAATATTTATTTGAACACTAACGATGAGATCGGGTTTACCATCCAGTTTTCACCCAAGGATGATGATTTGATCGAAGGCATGGCGCGCATTTCCCGCATGGTGCCAGGGGAAGGTTTTGTTGTTTATTTTACCAAGATCGACGATAATTCTTTAAAGCATATCAAGAAACTTATCCTAAAATTAGAGGCGCAATAATTACAAATGGACCAAATCCAAAAAGGTATCTACGAGCATTTTAAAGGCAAACAATACGAAGTGATC
>Ga0206909_1085_pt1 | contig 19377 bp, 9 predicted proteins | sample Alteio_BWOrgHeat_76_FD_152943 | JGI IMG/M metagenome (GOLD analysis project Ga0206909, IMG submission 152943) | Enriched cells from forest soil in Barre Woods Harvard Forest LTER site, Petersham, Massachusetts, United States -... | ecosystem: Environmental > Terrestrial > Soil > Temperate forest > O...
CTATTATCAGCAAAATAAACATTCCCGGCAGCATCAACCGCCACTCCGCGGGGTGCTGCGTAGTCTAGTTTGGCCAAAATAACATATTTACTTCCATCTGCCGGTAACTTATCTACATCGCTTTCCACTGCACCCTGTTGGGCCAGGTAAAAATTACCGGCCGCATCAACAGCCAGCCCGTTGCCTTGTACGGAAGGATAAGCGGTTACCGGTGCTACCTGGGCCGCACTCCCTCCCGTATTTACCGGAGAAATGGATACCGGAACTTCGGTAGTAAATACCTGCGGGCTACTGTAGCTAATGCTGGGCGGTGCTGCCGGGTGCACGGCAATGTTGAGTATGGTAGTATCCGATCCCCCGATATTGGCTGCAGAAATACTATAATTTGCAGCGGCGCTAACAAAAACCGGCGTGCCGCTTATGGTTCCGGTGGCGCCATTAAAAGTCAAACCGGCAGGTAGCTGCGGATTGATCAGATAACCTCCGGGGTTTATTCGCTTAACGGCGCCGTTATCCGATAAATATATCTGTTCGGACCCATTAACCGCTACACTTGCCGGAGCGGTGAAACCAGAACCGACGGCCATTGGGTTACCGCCCCCGGCCGGTAGTTCTGTTATCGAAGTTCTGTCGCCATCAGAAAAAAATACATTCCCGTGCACATCCACAGCTATCCCATAAGGGTTTCCATAACCGCTCCCTATCGTAATGAGCGTACTGGTGCCTACAGGTATTTTTTTAATGTCGTTGTTATGCTGATCAGCCACGTACACATTTCCCGCGGAATCCACGGCCACGCCGGTCGGGCCGTTGAAACCGGTGGCTAAAGTAACGGTTGCCCCGCCCCCAACAGGGATCTTTTTCACCGCATTGTTATTAAAATCGCTTAGGTAAATATTTCCGGCGCCATCAAGGGCAATGCCATAAGGCGAACTGAAGCCCGATGCTACAACAGTAACCGTACCGGTTCCGACGGCGACCTTTTTTATTTGGTTATTGTTACAATCCGCTACAAATACGTTGCCGGCTTGGTCAACAGCCACACCCGTTGGGTGATTAAAACCGCCAGAAACAATAACAGGCGAGCCGCCGCCAGCAGGGATCTTTTTTACATCGTTAAGTCCATTTTCTGCCACATAAACATTTCCGGACGCATCAAAAGCCACACCATTGGGGGTGAAGAGGCTCGCAGCCAGGGTAGTAATAGACTGTGCAGTTACGGCCCCGCCCGTATTTGTGGGCGTAAGCGGCGAAATAGCAGTACCAACTGTATAAGTCTGCGGGCTGGTATAACTTATGTGGGGTACCGGCACGGCTGTTACCGTAATATTTACCACGGCTGTATCAAGGCCCGTACCATTAAAAGCGATAACGTTATGATTTAACGCGGCGCTGGCGGAAGCCGGTGTGCCACTGATGACACCGGTAGTAGCGCTCAAATTTAATCCGGAGGGCAAAGCCGGGGTTATATAATAACCGCCGATACTTATCTTTTTAACCAATTGGTTCGCAGTATCATCCACGTAAAGAAAGCCCGACTGATCTACCGCTACGCCGGAAGGGCTTGAAAGACCCGATCCCAATGGGAAGGCAGGTCCGCCGCCCCCCGGGAGCATCATTATTACAGAGTTGCTTATATCGGCAAAATATACATTTCCGGCTAAATCAACCGCAACGCCGTTTGGAATGCCATTGGCCGCTGATAAAGTTACCGGCGTTCCGCCGGCCGCGGGGATCTTCTTGATCGCATTATTGCCGCGATCGGCCACATATACATTTCCCGCTGCATCAACAGTTATGCCTGTTGGGTTATTAAACCCGGTAGCGAAAACGGTTGGCGTACCGCCGCCTGCGGGCATCTTTTTTATTTCGTTGTTGCCGCTGTCGCTCACGTAAATATTACCGGCGGCATCCACTGCTACGCTATACGGATGTGTAAATCCCGACCCCAAAGTAACTATGGTACCTCCAACCTGGATCTCTTTTACTGCATTGTTGCCATTGTCGGCAACATATACGTTGCCTGCCGCGTCGACAGCCACGCCAGAAGGCGAACTGAACCCCGACCCAATAACAACCGGCGTACTGCTGCCGGCCGCGATCTTTTTTACCGCGTTGTTGGTATTATCCGTTACATACACGTTTCCGGCGGCATCGATAGTTATCCCGGTTGGATTATTAAATCCTGACGCTACCGTGGTAACCGCCGGCACCGGAACAGCGCCGCCTGTGTTTGTTGGGGAAAGCGGCGAAATAGTGTTATTTAAAACATACGACTGCGGACTGCTATAACTAACATTTGGTTTTGGAACCGGATTTACAGTAATACTAAGCGTTGTGGTGACACTGCCACTTGCATTATAAGCAATTACCGTGTAGGTAGTTGCCGGACTAGTGAATTTTGGGGTGCCAATGATGATACCCGTAGTATTGCTGATGCTTAAACCCGAAGGTAATGCGGGATGGATATAATAGCCCCCCGCGGGAGTAATTTCGTTGACTACATTATTGGTATGATCTGTCGCGTAAAGATCACCCACATTATCAACCACAAGCCCATAAGGCACGAATGAGGGACTAAAGCCAGAACTTAACACTACGGGGGTATTGCTATTTGCGGGGATCATTTTGATCAGATCATTACCTGTATCGGCAACATAAATATTTCCCGAGGCGTCTACCGCAATTCCTGAAGGTGCGCTAAAGCCCGAACCCTTGGTGATAGCTGTGCCACCCCCCGCAGGGATCATTTTTACCACGTTAGCACCTTTTACAGCAACATAAACATTTCCAAATGCGTCCACGGCCACAGCCTGGGGCAAACTAAAACCAACACCCAGTGTGATGGTGCTGCCGCCCACGGCCAAAATCTCTTTCACCGCGTTATTACCGGCATCTGCCACATAAACATTGCCCGAACCATCTACTGCTACACCCGCAGGGCCGCTAAAACCCGAACCCATGGTAACTGGTGTGCCGCCGGCCACGGGCATTTCCTTTATCGCGTTATTGCCGTTATCGGCTATATACAGCTTACCTGCGCGAAAAGCCACCCCTGTTGGGTTGCTGAAACCGGAACCTAACGAAACAGGTGTTCCGCCACCAGCCGGTATCTTTTTAATGGCATTGTTAGCTGCATCGGCAACGTAAACATTGCCAAAACCATCAATAGCAACACCAAATGGCTGGTTGAGTCCTGAGCCTGTAATCAACGGACTGCTGCTATAAGCCGGCGCCGCAACGCCGCTGCTGGTTGGCCTCAGCGGCGTAATAAGCGTACCTTTGATATAAACTTGCGGGCTGCTGTAACTAACCGTTGGCGCTTGCGCAAAACTGCCTGCCGCTGTAAAAAAGGCCGCCATAAAAATAACAACCCGGAAATGCCGGGTGGCTTTTTTTGAATTAGGCTGCAATAGTTTTAAAAAGCATGCCGATACATTTTGGATACAGGGTAAATTTTTCATCATTAAATATTTAATAAGTCGTTTTGGCGGGGTATTGCAGCAGCTAAGTTATATATAAAACGTAACAGCTTATATACAAAGTAGTTTGTATATAGCCCGTTATTATTGTAATCATTTTGTTACGCTGTTTAGCGTGCCGGCTGTTAAAAACCGTCAATATTTCAACACAATAAACCCCGTTTTATGTTTCGTTATACCATTCACCATATAATCAAGCGAATAAAAATAAGTGCCAGGCAGTTGCATGGCCCCGGTTTTATTGCTGTGCCCGTCGAATACTTTACTGCTGTTATCGTAGCTTTTCGCTTCAAACACCAGTTGCCCGCTGCGGTTCATTACCTGGAGTTTATTATCGGGGTAATTGGCAATGCCATCGATCAGCAAAAAGTCGTTAATGCCATCGCCATTAGGCGACAGGCCCGGGTGGACGAGGACGCCGTCTTCATTAAGCTGGGGTTCGTCTATCGGTTTGGCAACGCTTATTGGTTCATAAACGCTATTCATGGAGCCACCGGCCCGGGTTACAGTTAGGGTATAGGTGGTGGTGGTGGTTCCATCCTCAGCGGTTACAACGGTAGTAATAGTATTAGGGCCGGTTGCTAACGCGATTGCTCCGGATGCGGTGCCCGATGTTACCGGTGTGCCGTTTACGGTTACTGTAGCACCGGCATTGCTGGTGGTTGGCGTTAGGGTGATAGAAGTAATCGGGTTACCGACGTTAGTAGTATAGCTGGTTGTTGCCGAATTAAATGCAGGTGCCAAAACCCCGCGGCTGATAGCCATGTGCGCCAATGTTGAGACGGTTGATGCGGCCCGGGTAACCGTTATGGTATAGGTTTTGGTAGTGGTACCGTCCTGGGCAGTTACCACGACAGTTAAGGTATTAGGGCCGGCAGCCAGCGGTATAGCGCCTGATACTGTGCCCGAGGTTACCGCAACGCCGTTCACCTTTACAGTTGCCGTAGCATCGCTGGTGGTAGGTTTTAGGGTAACCGAAGTAACGGTACTGATCTCCGAAACGGTATAACTGGTGGTTGCCGCCGTGAACGTGGGTGTTAAAATACCTTTACTGATAGCAAGTCGGGCCATGTTTGCGTTAGCCGATGCCGCCCGGGTTACCGTAAGCGTGTAAGTTTTGGTAGTGGTGCCGTCCTGGGCGGTTACTACGGTGGTGATGGTATTTGGCCCCACTACAAGTGGTAAAGCCGCCGATGCCGTACCGGATGTTACGGCAGTGCCATTAACCGTTACCGTGGCGTGTGATTCGGTAGTAGTTGGGGTGATGGTTATTGAGGTAATGGCATTGCTTACAGCGGCAGTGTAGCTGGTAGTTGCGGCTGCAAAAGCAGGTGTTAAAACCCCTCTGCTAATAGCCATGTGTGCCAGCGTAGCAACGTTTGAGATGCCGTTTACGGTAATACCCACCGTCGCCGAGCCATAACCGCCGGTATTATAAGCGGAAACGGTATAAAAGGTGGAGACATGCACAGCAGTTGGGGTACCGCTAATGACCCCGGTATTGATATCAAGGTTTAACCCGGCCGGTAAGGCGGGGTTAACAAAATAGCCGCCAGGTGCGATTTCGTCGATGACGCTCTGGCCATAATCAAAGGCGAAAACATCGCCGTTGCTATTTGCCGCAAGTCCGCCAAGGTTGTAAAACCCTGAGGCGTATACAGATAGCCCCCCGATAGCCGAAAATCTTGAAATTGAGGTGGCCGAATTCAAAAAGTAAACGTTGCCGGCCCCATCAGCAGTAACGCCGTTACCAACACCGCCTGCCAATTTGAGTGGCGTGCTGCCGCCTGCAGGGATTTCCTTAAGGGCGTTATGCCCCTTATCTATTATAAATAAATTTCCCGAAGCATCGGTTGCCATGCTTGTAGGATCGGTAAATCCGGTTCCGACACTTACAGGGGTTCCGCCACCGGGGGGTATTTTGTAAACGCTATTGTCGGTTGTTGATGCAACGTAGATATTGCCAGCCGGATCAATAGCTATTCCATAAGGCGCGTTTATGTTTGCCAAATTGATATTTGGCCCGCCGCCAACAGGGATTTCCCAGATATTACCTGCCTTAAATGTGGTAAAGTACACATTTCCGGAAGCATCAACAGTAATGCCTTTAATAAGTTCGTTAGTAGTGGATAATCTTGCCAATTCAACCGCAGGGCCACCATTCGCCGGTATTTTTACTAAAGTCTGGTATATGGTAACGGTTGTGCCCATGGTTTGTGACACATAATAATTACCTGCGGCGTCCATTGCAAAGGCATTTCCCCCCTGGGAAAGAACGGCGACCGGGTTAATAGTTCCGACAGGGCCGCCCGTATTTGTAGGCGAAAGCGGCGATATAGCTGTCCCGACCATGTAGACATGCGGAGTAGTATAACTGATGACCGGCGCGGCAGCAGCATTAACTTTTATATTTATGGCGAAAGTACCATAGCCGCCGTTGTTAAAAGCAGTTACGGTGTAGTTTGTAGCCGGGCTGGCGGTAATCGGCGTTCCGGTAATGGCGCCGGTGCTTGTATTAAGCGTAAGACCTGCAGGTAACGCCGGCGACACGGTGTATCCGCCGGCACTAACCTTGACAACTGTTGCCGATGAACTGTTAGAGTTGGCCACAAACAGGTTGTTGGCCCCATCCACAGCTATACCTATCGGGTTGTAAAAGCTGTAGGGAAGAAGTGTTCCAAAACCTCCGCCGGGAGGCACCTTTGTTACCCCATCCCCGTCGGTGAAATAAACATACCCTCCGGCATCAACTGCAACGCCGGTGATATTGCCATGCCCTCTGCCCAGTGCGATCGGGCTGCCACCTCCTGCCGGTATTTCTTTGAGCAGATTATTGCCGTTATCGGCTACATAAACGTTGCCTGCAGCGTCAACGGCAACAGCCGTTGGGTTAATAAAACCTGAGCCCAGGCTAACCGGTGCGCCGCCGCCGGCAGGTATTTTCTTTATAACGTTTAAATTATGATCGGCTACATAAACATTCCCGGCGGGATCAACGGCTACACCCCTGGGAAGGCTAAAGCCCGAACCAATAGCTGTTCCAGTAGGTGAACCTGCCGGAATTTTCAATACCTGTGAAAGGTTTGAAGCCATCCCTAAATAGAGGTTGCCGCTGCCATCTACTGCAATACCATCCCCATAATTCGATCCGCCAACTCTGACGGCGCTGCCACCGCCCACTGGTATTTTATCAATACCGTAACCCGGATTATCCTGCGAAACGAAAATATTTCCCGTCGCATCAATCGCAAGTCCAACGGGTCCCTCAAAGCCTGTTCCGACTGTAGTGGATGTTTGTGTCCCAACCGCACCACCCGTATTAGTGGGCGTTAGCGACGAAATGGCCACCCCGGCTGTATAAACCTGCGGGGATGCATAGCTAATTACTGGTACGGGATAGGTAGTTATCGTGATATTTAAAGTAGTGGTATCGCGGCCGCTGCTATTGAAGGCAACGATGCTGTAAGTTGTTGCCGTGCTGGTGGCTGTCGGCGTTCCGCTGATGACGCCGGTTGACGCGTTAAAACTTAGCCCTGCAGGCAGCGCCGGGGAGATAAAATAACCGCCCACGCTTATTTTTCTGAGATAGAACGTATCTGTAACATACGCAAAACCATATTGATCGGTAGCCACGCCTGCCGGGGTTACCAGCCCTGACCCTAAAGCAATTGCCGTACCGCCGCCCTTAGGGATCATGGTGAGTGTGGGCGTGGTTTGATCGGTAATATAGATCTGCCCGGCAGCATCCAGCGCAACGCCGCTGGGGCCGCCTGCGCCTGCAGCTATCGTAATGGTGCTGCCACTGCTAAAAACGATCTCTTTTATGGCATTGTTGCCCTGGTCGGCAACAAATACGTTGCCTGCAGCGTCCACTGCAAGGCCGGCCGGCGCGTTAAAGCCAGTACCGATAACTGTTGGGGTCCCCCCGCCTGCAGGCATCTTTTTTACCTGGTTATTGCCGGCATCACTTACGTAAATGTTGCCTGCAGCATCCAGTGCGATGCCATAAGGGTGCGAGAAACCCGAACCCAGGGTAACCATCGTACCGCCATAAAGTATTTCCTTTACCGCGTTGTTGCCATTATCGGCTACATAAACGTTGCCCGATGCATCAGCTGCAACACCGGTGGGATCGCTAAAACCCGAGCCGAGGGTAACTGTCGTACCGGTGCCAGCAGGCATTTCTTTTACAAGGTTATTGCCACTGTCGGCTATGTAATAGTTTCCCGTAGCATCTACTGCAACCCCGACGGGGTTGTTAAACGTTGCACCTACCGTAGTGGTGCTTTGCGCGGGAACCGCCCCGCCCGAATTTGCTGGAGTAAGCGGCGAAATGGCAACATTTACCGCATAAGATTGCGGGCTGGCATAAGTAACATGTGGCGCCGGGAATCGGTTTACAGCAATACTAAGCGTTGCCGAAACATTGCCCGTGCTATTATAGGCTTTAATGGTGTAAGTTGTTGCCGCTTTCAGAGCGGTGGGCGTTCCGGTGATGGCGCCTGTGGTATTGTTGAGTATCAACCCGGCTGGTAGCACTGGATGGATGTAATAGCCCCCGGTTGGCTCAATTTCGTTGGCAACTGCGTTGCCGCGGTCCATTACATAAATATCGCCCAGGCCGTCGCATACTATACCGTACGGGCTAAAACCGGCTGCAAACGTAGAACCTACGCTTACCGGCACTCCGCCGGCGGCGCGAACTTTTTTTACCAGTCCATTGCCTTTATCAGCTACATAAATATTCTCCGAGGCATCTACCGATACACCGATCGGGCTATTAAAACCTGATCCAACATTGGTTGCCTGACCACCTCCGGCAGGTAATTTTCTTACTAAATTATTTCCGGAATCGGCAACGTAAACATTTCCCAAACCGTCCACGGCTATGCCGGCTATAGTGTTAAAGTTAAGGGCAACAGTAATGGTTGACCCATTGCTTGCCAATATTTCTTTTACCTGCTTGTGCCCGGCATCGCCTACAAAAACATTACCAAATGCATCAACCGCAACTGCTGAAGGCGAGCTGAAACCCGTACCAATAACAACCGGCGTACCGCCCGCAGCCGGCATTTTTTCCACGGTATTGTTGCCATAATCCGCTATATAAATATACCCTGCACGAAAAGCCACCCCGGTGGGGTTGTTAAAGCCCGAACCTAACGACACGGGTGTACCGCCGCCTGCGGGGATCTTTTTAACGGCATTGTTGCCGGCATCGGCCACAATTATATTACCCGAACCATCTATAGCGATGCCATAAGGCAGGCTGAGGCCCGAGCCGGTTACAATCGGTGATCCGTAGGCTGGTGCAGCCACCCCGCTGCTGGTTGGCGTAAGGGTGGTAATTGCCGCGCCAACCGTATATGTTTGCGGACCTGCATAACTAACAGTGGGGGCCTGCGCAAAGCCGCTTGCCCCCGTTAAACATAACACCATAAAAAACATGACCCGGAAATTCCGCGCCATTTTTGGGGAATTATGCGGTAATAATGCTGAAAAGTACAGGCTTAATCGTTGGATAAGAAGTAAATTTTTCATCATAATGTTGTTTGAAGTTTGGCTTGCTTGTTGAAATGGGATTTGGGGTAAATATATATACCGTGTTTGTTAACTTATATACCAACTGGTTTGTATTTTTTGCGTTAGCAAAAACCCGCCAGATGGACAATGCCGGATAATAAAATAAGTTTTAATTGCATGAATTTAATTTCCGGTTGATAAATATCGTTGTCAGATAAAATACCTGCAGGGGCAAGCAGGCATGGATGATCAGCTTAATATCGACCGTTTTCTATCAAACAGCCGCATCGGCGCAAAAAGTAAATTTATTGAAAAACAATGGATTGGCATGATATTTAAAAGGTTGTAACGTGAATATTATGCGTTGGGGTGATTAAAGTCGTTGCTTTTTTTAGCGTAACTGGTTAAATGAATTTTTATGTAAAGATTACGCCCGGGATTTTTTAGGTTTGAAGCCGCTATCGCAGCCACCGGCTGAGGATGGGTTCCCTAAAGAAGATAATTATACAATTGATATAGCACTGCTGCATGTACTGGTACGAAGACGAGGTTAAACGCATAGAGAAAGAAGGCCGGAAATTGAATTTTGTGCCCGAAACGGTTTTTTATGGCAGCTCGTCCATCCGGTTATGGCCAAGTGTTTATAAAGATTTCCCGGACTATAAACCGGTTAACCTGGGTTTCGGTGGATCCACACTGGCAGCATGCGTGTGGTTTTTTGAACGGGTAATGACGCCCTATCAACCTAAAAGGATCATCATTTACGCCGGTGATAACGACCTGGGCGATGGCCGCCACCCCGAAGAGGTTTTTATCTTTTTCCAGGAAATGGCGGTAAAAATCAAGGCCCGCTTTGGCAATATACCCTGCTATTTTATATCCCTGAAGCCCAGCATCAGCCGCTGGCACATGGCCAATGTGTTCAGGTTTACCAACGGGCTCATCGAGAACGAGATAAAAACATATGGCGATAACTGGCATTTTGTAGATGTTTTTAACAAGATGCTGGATGCCGCAGGCAAGCCCAAAAGCGAATTCTTTGCTTACGACGGCCTCCATTTAAGCGAAAAAGGTTATGCTTTATGGCGCGCAGTTTTACTAAATTTTATTGCAGCAAAGGGTTAACCATTTTTTTATGGTAACTTAACATCCGGTAGGGAACTTCCGCCCCTGTAAATGAACAGAGAATATCACAAATGGTATAGCCCGGCATTGCAGCGCGATATGGAGCTTTTGATATTGGGCCATAACGGTCGTGCGGTATTGTTTTTCCCCACCCGCATGGCACGGTTTTATGATTACGAGAACTGGCATGTATTTGATTCGCTGTACGACCGCCTTTATAATGGCGAACTCCAGCTTTTTTGTGTCGATAGTATCGATAACGAAAGTTTTTACAACCGCACCGTATACCCCGAAGTACGCATCGCCCGGCATATCCAATACGAAGCCTATATTTTAAACGAAGTACTGCCCCTGATGCGCACCAAAAACGATGGCGACTTTTTTGAGACCGCCGGCTGCAGCATGGGCGCCTATCACGCTATTAACCTGGCGCTTAAACACCCTGCTATTTTCAAAAAAGCCATAGGCATGAGCGGCCGATATGATCTGAGCCAGCAGATCCAGGATTTTAGGGACCTGTTTGATGGCTACCATAACGAGGACATTTATTTTAATATGCCCCAACAGTATATGGCCAACCTGGGTGACGAAAGCCAGTTAAGCGCCATCCGCAGCCTCGAAATTATATTAGCCATCGGCGAAACCGACCCCTTTTGGCAAAACAACCACGATTTTAGCCAATTGCTGTGGGACAAAGGCATCCCCAACCAGTTTTACACCTGGGGCGATTACGCCCACCGGCCCAGGTACTGGCGGCAAATGGTGGCGTTGTATTTGTAAAGCATGAAATTCTCCCAAATTATTCCCTAAATTAGCTGTCGAAAAAACAGTTATAAACCTTTCAACATGACCCGGAAAATTATATCTAGTCTTGCGCTGGTAATGCTGGCAATGATAAAACCCTTTGCACAGACAACCGCCACGCCCATGCCTCAAATTATACAAAAAGATGGCCGCCATGCCTTACTGGTAGATGGCAAACCCTTTTTGATGCTGGGCGGGCAAGCACATAACTCCAGCGCATGGCCGATGATGATGCCCAACGTGTGGCAGGCAGTTGCGGCCATGCACCTTAACACCCTGGAAGTGCCCATTTATTGGGAACAGATAGAAGCACAACCGGGGCATTTTGATTTTTCGATAGTGAATACTTTGCTGGTGCAGGCCCGGCAGCATAAAGTGCATCTGGTATTGCTGTGGTTTGGCACCTGGAAAAACGGCAGCAACCATTATATGCCCGAATGGATGAAACGCGATGCCGCCAAATATCCCAATGTAACCGGCAAAAACGGCGGGGCCATCGATTCGCCGTCGCCAAATGTAAAGGCGACGCTGGACGCGGATATAAAGGCATTTACGGCCGTGATGCGGTATTTAAAGCAGTCCGACCCGCAACATACGGTAATTATGGTGCAGGTAGAAAATGAAAGCGGCGCCTGGGGCAGTGTGCGGGATTATTCCGCCGCGGCGCAAAAAATGTTTGAAGGGCTGGTGCCTGCCGAATTGCTAAAACCAGCCATACTTACCGCGCTGAATGTTCCGGTGGTTAACAGCGGCAGCTGGCAGCAGGTTTTTGGCGACCGTGCCGACGAATACTTCCAGGCATGGCACGTGGCGCGGTTCATCGGGCAGGTGGCGGCAGCGGGTAAAGCGGTTTACCCACTCCCCTTGTATGTGAATGCCGCCCTGCGCGAACCTTTTGGCAACCCCACCGCCAACAATTACGAAAGCGGCGGCCCAACCGATAATGTACTGCCGATATGGAAAATTGCCGCACCGGCTATCGACCTGGAGGCGCCGGATATTTATCTTTCGGGCAGTGATAAAGTGCTAAAGGTGATCGACCTGTACGACCGCGCCGATAATCCGCTTTTTGTGCCCGAGGCGGGTATGATGCCTGATAATGCCAAATACCTGTACGAAGTGATCGCCCGCGGCGGCATTGGTTTTTCGCCGTTTGGGATTGATGATAACGGGCGTGGCGAAACACCTGCCGAAACGGCTAAACGCCTGGCCCCATTCGCGCAAGAATACGCCGACGCTGCACCCATAATGCCCGAGCTGGCAAAATGGGCGTTCGACGGCAAAATAAAAGCGGTTGTAGAGCACGACGACCATGCCGCGCAAACGATAGACCTTGGCGCCTGGCAGGCCGATATCAAGTTCGGCGGTGATGGCCGGGCCAATGCCGCGCCGGTTTATAGCCAAACCAGTGGCAAGCTAATGATCGTAAAACTGGGCGAAAATGAATTCATTGCCATGGGCACCCGCTGCCACCTTACTTTCCAGCCAACCGACAATAACGCCGGCAAAGCCTGGCAATACCTAAAGGTTGAAGAGGGGCATTTCGAAAACGGCATCTTTAAACCCATCCGCATCCTTAACGGCGACGAAACTGATTGGGGCGGCCCCGGGTTTGGCGTTGTACCAAAGGTGTTGAGGATTTCGGTGGTAGTGAGGCATTAGTCATTGGGGCATTGGTTTGGGGGGAGAACCGTAATTGCATAGCTAATAACTAAATAGCCTTCAATTACGTACACAACCTTTGAAACATCCATTTAATGAAGATGACGAGAGTTGGGTTTGCCATTGCTTCGGTTTTTATATTTTCCACCTCACTCGTTTATGCACAAAAAATTACTTTAAATACAACCTGTATAAATAGTAATAATGGTTTGTCTCAAAACACCATTCAATGTATTTTAAAAGACAAGTATGGGTTTATGTGGTTTGGGACCCAGGACGGCCTGGACAGATACGATGGCTATGAGTTTACCATATATAAAAATTCACCATCCGATCCTTCCTCCATTTCCGCAAATCTTATTAACTCCCTCTGCGAAGATGCCGACGGCAATTTATGGGTGGGTACACGCCTCGGCGGGCTTTCCAGGTATGATAGATTACACGATTCATTTGTAAACTATAAGAATGATATTCACGACCCAAACTCCTTAAGCAACGATAATGTACAGGTTATTTACAGTGATAAGGAATCGAATCTTTGGGTAGGAACCGAGGACGGATTGAACCGTTTTGACCGCAGATCGGGAAAATTTAAACGATACGCCAAAAATGCTTCTTCGCCCGCGAGCCTGAGTAATTCGAATATAACGGCTATCCTTGAGGATGACAATCATGATCTTTGGATAGGGACTCTTAAAGGATTAAACCTCCTGGATGCACGCACCGGAAAATCAAACAAGTTTTTTGACAGGAAAATTAATGTAAATGGTGATAATAACCTGGTAAATTCGATTGTAGAAGATGACCATAAGAACATTTGGATCGGGACCGGAGAAGGGCTGAATTTAATAAACAGGAAAGAAAACAACTATGCATACTACCCTATCGAGCCGGACAAAAACTTATTCGGCAATATCAATTCAATATACTGTTTAACTAAAACGCGGGGCAATAAATTTTGGATAGGTTCAAATACCACGATCCAGCTTTTTGACGCCGACAAAAAAAAACTGATCCCCATTGATGAAAAAACCAATGGGGAGGACCTGATGCCAAACGATGGCATTTCGGCGTTGTTTGAAGATAATGCCGGAATACTCTGGATAGGCACAACCAGTGAAGGCATTGTTAAATACGACAGTAATTTAACTATTTTCCCATCCTATAAGGCTTCATTAAATAACAATCCTTCGGCTATCAACATTATCAGGAGCATTTCAGAAGATAGTAAGGAGAATCTTTACCTCGGAACTGATAACGGCCTCGAATATTTTAACCGGGCCAACGGTACTTATACTTCATACAAGCATAATTTAAAAAGCAAAAACTGCTTATCCAATAATTATATATTAACAGTTTTAGTCAGTAAAAAAAACGGCCTGGTGTGGATCGGCACTTTTACAAGCGGTCTCGATTGCTACAATCCTGCTACGGGGATATTTAAACATTTCCGTTCCGGAACCGCGCCCGGGCAAATAGCAGGTGGTGGTATTTATGCCTTGCTGGAAGATAAAAAAGGTAATATCTGGTTCAGTCCGTCCGACGGGGGAGTTTATGAATATCAGCCATCAATAAACAAGTTCACCCATTTTATTCACCATGATAACGATGCCAACAGTGTATGCGACAATACGATACAGGCACTGTACGAAGACAGCAAAGGGAATATATGGATGGGGGGATATAGTTATGGTATAAGTATACTTAATCCTTCAACAAAAACCTTTTCGCAGTTAAATGTTCAAAACAGCAAACTTACCAGCAATGTGATAAGCGCATTTTATGAAGACCGGAAGGGCACTATGTGGGTGGGCACCATGGATGGCGGGCTAAATTTTTACCAACCCAATGCGCACTGGTTTAAAGCATATACCGAAAACTCCGGCGTGGTAAACAACACGATCAATTACATTGCCGGCGATGCAAAGGGCAATATTTGGCTAAGTACCATACACGGAATAGTTCAACTGGATGCGGCTACCGGGCATTTGAAAAATTATGGCTATCACAATGGGTTAAAGAGCCTTGAATTTAATTTTGGCACCGGGGCTATTTTAAGTGACGGTAAAATTGCATTTGGCAGTATTAACGGATTCAATATCGTCGATCCCGGCAACCTTCACTTTAATCACAACAAACCCGTAGTATCCCTGACAGGCTTTGAGATATTTAACAAAACCGTAATTCCAAATACAAAGGACTCCCCTTTAACCCAGAGCATCGAATCGACACGGAAAATTAAGCTAAACCACGCACAATCCATGTTTTGTATAGATTTTGCAGCATTAGACTATACCATCCCCGAAAACAATAAATATGCGTACAAGTTGGACGGCTTTGACAACGAATGGCGGCATGCAGGTTCCGAGCGAAAAGCTACTTATACTAATTTGGATCCGGGCGATTATACGTTCAGGGTAAAAGCCGCAAACGAAAACGGAATCTGGAGCGACAAGGAAACGACGATCAAAATAACCATAGTGCCCCCCTATTGGATGACCTGGTGGTTTCGCTCGCTGGCCGTTGCCGCGTTTGCCGGCGTTTGTTATTTGCTTTATTTGTATAAGAGCAACACCGAACGGAAACAGAAAATAGAATTGGAGAAACAGGTGAAGATCCGCACCCTTGAGATAGGTAAACAAGCCAGCGATCTGCGGACTTTGAATAATGAACTTCAGTTTCAGAAAGAGGAAATAATTGCTAAGTCGAAGGAACTGCAGGAGCAAACCGGCTCGCTGGAAAGTCTTCTTGAACAACTGACCCAACAAAAAAATCACGAACAACAGGCGCGTCTGATGGCCGAAAGTGCACGGGTGGAAGCCGATAAAGCGAATTTGGCCAAAAGCACGTTTTTAGCCACGATGAGTCACGAGATACGGACGCCATTAAATGGTGTTTTAGGGATGGCTGCATTACTGGCAGAAACAGACCAGACACGGGAGCAGCGGGATTATACCAATTCGATCGTAAAAAGCGGGGACTCGCTGCTGCTGGTTATAAATGATATCCTCGACTTCTCGAAGATAGAATCAGGCAACCTGAAACTCGAACCGCATGCATTTGACTTGCGGAAGTGTGTGGAAGATGTTCTTGAATTATTTACTTATAAAGCTACAGAATTGGGGCTTCGCCTGTATTACCAAATAGAAGAAGATGTCCCCCAAAATTTAGTTGCCGATAGTTTGAGGCTCCGGCAGATATTGACGAACCTGGTGGGCAATGCCCTCAAGTTTACCCATAAAGGAGAAATCGCGGTTCGGATAAAAGCCAAAAATCCCGAAAAGGATAGTTTTAGCTTATGTTTTGATATTGTGGATACCGGGATAGGAATAAAGAAGGACCAGGTTGGTAAACTCTTTAAAGCATTTAACCAGGGCGACTCATCTATTACCAGGCGGTATGGCGGAACCGGCCTCGGGTTGGTGATCTGTCAGCGGCTGATCGGTTTAATGGGTGGCAAAATTCGCGTAACCAGCAAATTCGGAGTGGGAAGCAATTTCAAGTTCGACATAAGCTGCCTTAAAGCTGAGCCCTTGGCTACCAGCGACGTTTCAGTAAATGCAACCGCGGCGCAGGGCACCGAAGATAAAAAGTTGTTGCTATCGGTGGAATTTGCGCTGAATTATCCGATGTCTATTTTAGTTGCCGAAGATAATTTGATGAATCAAAAACTCATATTAAGAGTTTTAAGTAAGCTTGGCTACGATGCGGAAATAGCCAACGACGGCACTGAGGTTATAGCTTTGATGAGTGGGAAAAACTATGACCTGATTTTGATGGATATACAGATGCCAAACATGGACGGCTTGGAAACCACCCGGATGATCCGGCAAACCTACGGCGCATACCCGTTAATAGCGGCAATGACAGCCAATGCCCTAAGCGAAGACAAGGAAAATTGTTTGAAAGCAGGGATGGACAACTATATTTCGAAACCGCTAAGCATTGAGGTATTAATTGATAAACTAATTGATATGTACCGGAAAATTAGCGCTTTTAAACAAGACGATGCGTATGTTGAATATAAGGAAGTCAACGGTCATTAGTCGTAATACTTAAGTCAATTTTGCGGTTTTCCGACTCAGGACTAAGTTAACCCTGTTCCTTTATAATTTCCCTGATGCTTGCCAAATGATGATCATCATGTTCGGCAACAAAATAGGCCAGGTCGATGATGCGCATCGGGGTTTTAAGGCGGGGGTGTAAGGAAACATGCCGTAACTGTTCGTCCGTTAAAAGCATCAACTTGTTTACAAACAGCTGCCTCTGTTGGCGAAATTGTTGCTGCAATGTTTTTAGTGGCGTGGCATCGTGGTTTGCAGTATGTGTTTTTTGATTGGTCAAGTCGGCAGCCCTTAATTCCGGTGCGCCGTTCACCAGGTCGTCAACCCGGCCCAACCATAGCGGCTCAAGGTCATATAGGTGCCCTATTTCTTCTTTAATGGTCCATTTTTCGCCTGGTTTCGAGGTTAGTAACGACGGCTCCAGGCTGCCGGTCATTTCTTCCAAACGGGCGGGGGTGCCACCCAGGCGTTCAATAATTGAAGGCAAGATCCCATTGTCATCAATCACCGGGAATTTCCGGTTAAACCATTCAGTTTTTTGCATCATCATGTAGTTGCCGGGATAGGGCAGCAGGGCAAAGTTAGGGGATGGTGTGTTTGTTTATTGTAAAATAATCGCGAGTATTCGCGTCGGTAAAAGGTGTTGGGCCACCCCGTGCTCCCCTGACAGTAATGAAATATGCGAATATGCAGTGCATAAAGCTTTGCTTAGTAATTTAAATTTTTTGTAAATTTGAATTATGAGCGTACAAATTGTAACAAATGCCAAAGGCGAAAAGACTGGTGTGCTGGTGCCGTACAAAGAATGGGATGCGCTGAATAAAGAGCACGAGGAATTGAAGCATAAATTACAGGAGGCGGAACTAATGTTGCGTTATAAAACCGCCTTTAACGATGCCAAATTATTTGAACAAGGCAAACTTGAAACCCATCCGATAGCCGAATTGCTGGATGAGCTTTGATATCCGATACAGCGACACGTTTAAACGTGGAGCAAAGGCGCTGGCCAAAAAATATCCCTCAATAAAGCAGGACCTTGCAAACTTTGTTATTGAACTGGCTGATAACCCTGAGATGGGCACTCCGTTAGGGAGTAATATGTACAAAATCAGGATGAGCATTACCAGCAAGGCTCGTGGAAAATCGGGCGGTGCACGAATTATTACCTGTGTGGTTTACAAACGGGAACAAATTCTGCTGGCAGAAATATATGACAAAGCAGATTATGATACAGTTGATGAACAAAAGATATTAAAAAATCTTAAAGCGGAAGGTTTTGAACTGTAGCCAGCTTAGGCCAATCTCGACGATGCCAATCAAAAATCGTTGTAATCCTGAAATCCTACGCATCCTGGTTCAGACAATCAGCGCAGCTATATCCGGCATGTAATGCGTAAACCAATGCGGCAAATCAGCATTTGGTACGGTAAATGTTACTTTACCTGCATTTAAACCGGCTAAAATAATATGATCAAGTTCAGTTGTATCCACAATGGTTAAATGATCGATAAACCGGAAGTTGAGATTTAACATTTCCAGGTTTCCGGTAAAATTGTCTTCGATAGTAAGCCGGTCAACAAAATGCCCGCCTTTGGCTACCCTGCGGGTAACACGGAACTCAGATAGGTCGGGATCTGTCAATCCAAAGAAAATCAAATGGATGGTATAACCGGCCGCCTTAAAGCGTTTTGGTGTATCCCATGTAGCGCTGTTGGTAAAATGGCCTTCGTAAACAAAACTTTGTTGCCGGTTATCGCTTCCGCTGTAAGTTGTTCGAATGTGTCGATCAAATACTGAAAAGCAAGTTTGCGGGCTTCCTTCGGCGACGGGATAACACGCGGAAATAGTGCAGCTATTTTTTTTAGGTAGACCAGATCGCCGTCAAATATGGTGTGATTATTACGGATCTCTTCCGGCAGGTAATCGGGACCGATGGTAGATTTGCCCGCCCCGTTTGAACCGGTAAATAAAGTGAAGGCATGCGGGCAATAATTACAGGTTAAACCGGTTGCGCAAGGCCTGGACCTCGTCGGTTGAAAGTTTGCGCACGGTGTCGAAGGAGCGTTTGTTGGCAGCCACGGTTACAATGCTGATGGAGCCGTCCGGGTATTCCAGATAACTTTGTTTGGAGGGCAATTCCTTCGAGTTGATCAAGAATGGAAAACCCGCCGCAAGCTCTTGTTGCCGCAGTCGTTTTACCGCCGCAGTACCAATGTCTTCTAAAACTTCTAAATCACTCATTTTGTGGTCAATTATTTAAAAAGCTTAATCAAATATAACGAAATATTGCGAGAACCGGAAACGGAGGCTGTTGGTGACAACACACAACAGCGGCGACGAAATCTAAATTGAACGAGCGCAAACCTGGCTGGCACGGCGGCTTATTAAAAGCCACCTTATCGCAATTTAGTGCCTTGTTTATCACCCAAAAAATTGGTATATTTGGGTGTATTCCCCCGTGCGTCGGCTGCCCTCCGGCAGTGCTTCGACAGGCTCGATTCGACATGGTTAAGCGGTGCTCTTTTCCTCATAAAAAATTAATAAAAACATTTTTCAGCAATTTCCATCGCGTTTCTTTGACATCATTTTTATATTTATTTGTATACCAGTTACTTAACAAATAAAAACGACGATTTTGCTTGGTATGCTAAATGCCTTTAGCCTTCGGAATGACCCTAAAATGTGGTATGCTAAACGCCTTTAGCATTCGGAATAGC
>Ga0206909_1078_pt3 | contig 19305 bp, 12 predicted proteins | sample Alteio_BWOrgHeat_76_FD_152943 | JGI IMG/M metagenome (GOLD analysis project Ga0206909, IMG submission 152943) | Enriched cells from forest soil in Barre Woods Harvard Forest LTER site, Petersham, Massachusetts, United States -... | ecosystem: Environmental > Terrestrial > Soil > Temperate forest >...
TCGGAATATACCCAGATCATTAAACGCATACAGGATGGGCTGCCGCAAAACGAGGTGCATGCCATTGTGCAAACGCCGGATGGCTACCTTTGGGTTGCCACGGCGGAGGGGCTGGCGCGGTATGACGGAGTTCGCTTTACCGTGTTTACCATGCGGAACGCTCCGGGGCTGTCCACGAACAACCCAATGCTGCTCAAGCTCGACCGTGAGGGCAATCTGTGGATCTACGCTCCGACAGCGCTCAGCCGCTACCGGGGTGGGGTGTTCACCGATTATACAGCTCAGGTAGATAAGCCTTCGGATCGATCCAAGGACATACGGCTGGATAAACAAGGGCGCCTGCTCGTTATAGGCGAGCATTCGATTTATCGCTTCGAAAACGGCGCAATGCGCTTTGCGCTCGATACGAGCAAGCTGTTTCGGGCGAATTACACCATGGCCGCTTTCTACACAGCGCCGAACGGCGATCACTGGATCGGCGGAGGCGACGGTGAGATCTATCGATGGACAGACCGCGGCTTGTTTCGAATGGCGGCGAAACGTCCCTGGAATATAATGTCCATCGTCGGGTTCGGCGCAGACGCCACCGGGCAGATGTATGTGATGTGCAGCTTTGGCGTTTACAGGATGGATGGTCACCGATACACTCTGATCTACGGCGCAGTGTCGGATGCCGAATCGCGCCGGATCAAGATGCTCACCCAATTGACGTCGATGCTGGACGATCGCGAGGGCCGGGTCTGGTTCTTGTACAACAACCATGTGATGTGTATTCAGGGCAGCCGGGTGTTCGACGCTAGTGTGGCCTATGGACTAAAGTCGCCTGTGCGTACCTCGTTTCTCGACGATCGGCAGGAAATCTGGTTCCTCTGTGGCGATCTGATTACGTCCGACGCAAGCGAAACAGTGGCGCGCGTGGTGGGGGAGCGGTTCGATTCCTACGACATGCGCAGCGGGCTGCTCGCGCCAATTCGTAAGGTAGTTGCGCACGATCGCGACGGCGGCGTGTGGGTGGGCAGCCAGAACGGGCTTATCTGTTTCCAGGATTCGGTTACGCGCACGTACGGGATCGATGCCGGTTTGCCGAACGCCTCTACCTCGTGCCTTTTCAGCGACAGTCACGGGCGTCTCTGGGCGGGGATGACCGGCCACGGACTCTACTATCGTGATAATGGGCGCTTTGTGCCATCCCCGTACAAGCAGTTTCAAACCGGCACAATAAACTCGATGATGGAAGATACCGATGGCGGCCTCTGGCTGAGCGATTCTTTCGATGTGTACTGCATTACCGGCGACAAGGTCGTCAACATGTCGCATGTGATTTTTCCCGGCGCAAATAGAATGGGCGTAGACGCGATGTGCCGCGATGTGCATGGGAATTTATGGTTCTTCGGCTCGGGACGTGTAGTTCGGTATTTCCATGGAGCCATTAAAACGTTCTCCAAGGCGGATGGTGTATTGTCGCCCTGGGTACGCGCTTTTACGGCGTATCCCGACAGGGAAGGCGGCATTTGGGTCGGTACATTGGATAGCGTGCTGCACTATACGGGCGGCCGGTTCGAAACATACAATGCCGCGTCCGGTCTGCCGGGTCTCATCGCTGTCGCATTCCACGAAGATAAGGATGGCACAATCTGGATCGGCATGTGGGGTGGGGGCCTCGTTCGCTATAAGGACGGCGTGTTCCGAACGATCGCCTTTAAGGACGGCCTCTACGCCGACGGTATCTTTCAGATACAGGAGGACACGCTGGGCAATCTCTGGCTCGGCAGCTCCAAGGGCATCTTCCGCGTGGAGCGGGAATCGTTGAACCGATATCTCGACGGTATTCAGACGACGTTCGAATGTTACCCATCGGATAGTTCCGACGATGCCGTGCGAGCGCAATGTATCGCCGGCATCAACAGCAGTACGGTGGCTTCCAAGGACTCCCGGTTCTGGTTCTCCACAATTCAGGGCCTCGTGGAGCCGGAACCCCGCAAGCCGCGCCATCGCTCGCTCGCAATCTGTTTCGACAGCGTGGTCATTAACGGCGCAGCGCGTCCTGCCGGCGGATCGCTCGTCATTCCGCCCGGCGCAGGATCGCTGGAAATCCGGTACACAGCCCCCTGCTTCCAGATGGGCGACCGGCTCAAGTTTTTCTACCAGCTAGAAGGGTTCGATCGAAACTGGCTGGACCGCGGGTACAGCCGCGAGGCTAACTACACAAACCTGCCTCCCGGCAAGTACCGGTTCCACGTGAAAGCGCAGGATGTGGACGGGAACTGGTCCGCGCCTGCCACAATCGAGTTCACCCTGCAGCCGCACTTCTATCAAACCGTTTGGTTCCAGGTTGTCGTTGTGATGGCCGGCGCTCTCTGCCTATTGCTGCTTTATCGTTACCGCGTGCGTCAGCTACGGCGTAGAACCATGGAGCTTGAGATTGTGATCGCCGAGCGCACCTACGACCTGGAGCGGGCCAAGGAAGAACTCTTAAGCCAAAACGATCAGCTTCAGAACATTCAGGTCGAGCTCAAGGTGCAGAACGACGAGCTGCAGACCGCGTACGAACGGATCGAGGCGCTGGCGATTACCGACGGACTTACGGGAATCAAAAACCATCGCGCATTTCAGGACCAGCTGGAGTTGGAATGGAAGAGAATTGCCCGCCACGGCGAACCGCTGTCGCTTGTATTGCTCGATGTGGACAAGTTCAAGCACTATAACGATACCTATGGGCACCCTGCCGGCGACGAAGTTTTGAAAGCTGTCGGCAAGCTGCTCACCGCCGAGGCGCGCGAGACGGATTTTGTTGCCCGTTACGGCGGCGAGGAGTTCGTAATCCTGCTGCCACGAACCGATACCGAACGCGCCACCGCAATCGCCGAGCGCTTCCGCGCCGCATTCGAAAAGACCACCTGGCCTATGCGCGAAGTTACCGCAAGCTTCGGCGTTTCCACATCCACCCCGGCAACCACAAACCCCGCCACCCTCATTGCCGCAGCCGACCAAGCTCTCTACGAATCAAAACACGGCGGCCGAAACCGAGTCACCCACAACAGCACCCGCAAACGCGCAGCATAAATTAGCCACTGAGCTTTCACCCCAGTCCCAATCCTACTGAAGAGAAGATATGTATGTCCCGCCTGGCGGTGTGCGAATATGCGGGTTAACGTCGGTACGCAGCTACTCTCGTTATCACCACGCCAGATTTATCGTCGCCCCACCCGTAGGCGTAATCGCGATATTACCCTGCGTCGCGCTCACCGCGAGGTTGGGGTCCTGGCCGTTTGCTCGGACTGCGGCGGCGAAGATGGCGTTTGTTTGGCCGGTTGCTGTGATGTCTGCTACCTGGCGGGTTGGGTACTCGTTGTAGGGCGCGTTGAAGACCGGGTTGATCGTCAGGGAGTTGTGTGTCCAGGCGGTTGGCGAAAAATCCGTGATCGTTGCGGGGGTTGCGCCGGCTGTGAAGCTGTATTTGGTTCCGGCGAAGGTGAGCGGGGCATTCGCGTTGGTCTGGATTCGGAAGTGCATGTTGCGTGGCTGCGGGCATTGGATTTTGTCCGCCACTACCACAGCGCCTGTCGAGAGGTAAGTCACGCAGCGCAGGTAGGATGGCGAGAACTGGCCTCCGGCCACGCGCGAATCCGAGAGCTGGTAGACACCGCCGATATCGCACAGGTAGCTCGTGTACGCCGCCGTGTGCTGCACGCTGATCACATGCGGCAGTTGTGTGACATTGGCGTACGAGTAGGGCCCGCCGACAGAGTGCGAGAACCACTGGCCCCCCTCTCCTAGCTGGCCCACTAGCTGGCCGGCCTGAGAATCCTGGCCGTCGAAGATCGTTACATTGCTGAACTGCGAAAGCTTGAGGGCGAGGGAACCGTCGGTAATCACAATCGGGTCCGCGCCGGCGAAGAAGCTGAACGTGCCTTCGTCCGGGTGGTCGTGCGAGCTGACCACGGTTGGCCCCCAGAGGTTTGCGTTTGTTTGCGCGGCCGCCGGGCCGCACTTGAACGAGAGCAGGTTCGCATTGGCGTTCCAGGAGCTGCGAATTGTGAAGAGGCCAAGATCGGTAGCATCGCGGGTGAGCGGCAGGCACGCCATATTCGTGGTCGGAACCGACGGGTCCGCGTAGAACATGTCACGCCAGTTGTACTTCTCCGTCACCGTTCCGCAGCGGTTTTCCATATAAGCGGCCAGGGTCTGGATCTTGTTGTCCTGCAGCGTATGCGCAAGATAGCGGAACACGTACGGGTGGTCCGCCGGTGTCTGGGTGTCTTCGGAGTCCGCGTATCCTGCGAAGCCTAAACCGCTCGGCAGCATCGACTCCAGTCGGCCGGACATCGCCGAGAGCATCGGGTTTGCCGCAAAGTCTGTATTCGTGCTGCAGAGCCCGGTTGCGATCTGCGAGAAGTCGCAGTAGGCCCGCAAGGCATACGGCTGATAGATCCAGCCCTCGATTGGAGCGCCGTCCACCGGTAGCGATTGGTTTACGTACCAGAAGTTCTGCATCGACTGGTCCAGCCAGGTCGCCGGCTGCCCGGCTTGCAGAGGAGCGGCGGTCTCGCCGTAGAGGGCTACGGCAGCCACTGCCTGCGCTGCGTAGAGATGCCAGTTATGGTTGTTCACGCGGCCTTCGTAAAAGCCGTTCACCCAGCCATCCGCTGTCAGGTTGTTCGGGTCCTGCAGATAGTTCGTATAGGCAATGAGTGTGGAGCGAATGGTAGAGAGCGTCGATTGCGGCAGCACATTGTAGAGCCAATCGTAGGTGGAGGCGAGGCCGATAATAATATAGTCCTGCGCAAGGTCCTGGCTATTGATCGATGAACTTGCGAAGGCGTTCACCCAGTTGGTGATCCCCTGCAGATAGAGCGCCTGATTGTTCGGATCGGGATCGAGCAGATAGGCCAGGCTCATCCAGGAGAGCCCTTCGCCGTACGATCTTGTGGGATCGAGCAGGGTTGGGTCGATGGGGTTGGGCGGTGTCGTTGTGGCGGCAGCCTGCGCCTGGGCAAGCAGGTTCGCATAGTAGTTCGCGTAGTTCGGATCGCTTGCGCGCTGCTGCAGTGTCGCCAGCGACACATTGCTGAACATCCAGCGCGGGTGCGGCCCGCTGAGCGCGGCCGTTGGTGTGTAAATCTGATCCGGCGGCGGCGCGACTGGATCGAAGGGACCGGTCGCGATCGTGTTCCAGGTCATCCCCTTCACAACCGGCGTGTATGCCGTAGTCATCCCATTGCCGGTCGCCGTGACCCGGTAGTAGTAGGTCGTGCCCGGTTGAAGATTTGTATCGTCAAAGGTTGTTGCCGCCTGATTTGCGAGCACGCTCCAGCCGCTGATTCCATCCGGGCTGCGCTCCAGCGAGTAGCTGGTGGCGCTGATACTCGGCATCCAGCCAACAAAGATATCGGTGGCCGACATGGGGCTTGCCGCCGCTGCGCCCGGCACATCGATCAGTGTTGTCGCGCTTGCCTGCGGCGACATCGCGCCTTGCGCCGCGATGTTTACCGGATAGACGACATAATAGTAGAGAGTACCGCCCAGCAGGCCGGTGTCCGTGAACGTGGTTGCGGATGTCGTGGTCCCGGCGTTCGAGTACGGCCCTCCGGACACAAGCGACCGGCCAATCTTGTACGATGTCGCTCCGGTGCAGGCCGGCCACGAAAGCGCAATCTGGTCTTGCCCGGCCGTTGCCGTGAGCGAAGCCGGCGGCAGGCAGCGCGTTGTGGCGCTCGCCTCGGCCGATGGTGGGCTGGTGCCTGCGGCGCTGACAGCGCGAATTGTGAAGTAGTAGAACGTTCCGGCCGCAAGCCCAGGCATCGATTGGTTTGTGTTCGATGTGGACGTTACCGGGGAAGCGCCTTCCCCTCCCGCTGTAGTTCCACGGTAGATTTTGTAATTGGTCGCGCCCACAGCGGCGGTCCATTTCAGGTTAATCTGAACGGTCGAAACGCCGGTTGCTGTAACGTTGGTTGGGATGTTGGACCCAGCCTGCGGCGAAGCGCTAGCCTCGGCCGACATGATGCTCGTGTCCACAGCGCAAACCGACTGCATCGTATAGAAGTACGTTGTTCCCACGGTGAGACCGGTATCGGTGTAAGAGGTTCCGGTAATTCCTGTCGCAAGGGCAGTACCGCTTTCCCCGCCAGCAGCCGTGCCTCGGTAAATCTTATAGCTCGTGGCGTTTGCCGCTGCAGTCCATGTGATCGTTACCTGATTGACACCGGGCGAGGCCGAAACGCCACTCGGCGGATCGATTGCCGGCCTCGCGGTGGCCTCCACAGAGTTCGTGCTGGAACCGCTGGCGTCGTTTGCCATGATCATGTAGAAATAGGTGCTGCCGCCCTGCAGGCCGGTATCGATAAAGGACGTTGCCGTGACAGTCCCTGCAGTGGTATACGGACCGCCCGTGGTTGCTGATCGCCCTACGACATAGGCTGTGGCTCCGACGCATGCGGGCCACGTGAGCGTCACCTGATCCGTCCCGGCAGTCGTTGTGAGCGATGCAGGCGGGAGGCATCGTGTGGTGGCGCTCGCCTCGGCACACGGCGCGCTTGTGCCGCTCGCGCTTACTGCGCGTACATTGAAGTAATAGAACGTCCCGGCGGCCATCGCGGTGAGCGACTGGTGCGTATTGGCGGTTGTCGTTACCGGGGTCGTGCCCTCAGCGCCGGGGGCCGTGCCGCGATAGACACGGTAGTTTGTAGCCCCCACGGCGGCTGTCCACGTGAGGTTAATCTGCGACGGCGACACGCCCACCGCTGCCAGGTTTGTCGGAGCCATGGACCCGCTTTGCGGCGAGGCGCTCACTTCTGCGGACATGGCGCTTGTGTCTACCGCACAAACAGATTGCACCTTGTAGAAATATGTGGAGCCTACCGTCAGGCCCGTATTTGTGTAGGAGGAGCCTGTGACGCCCGTAGCGACTGGCGAGACACCTTCTGCGCCGGCTGCCGTGCCGCTGTAGACGCTGTAGCTCGTCGCGTTTGCGGCTGCTGTCCAGGTGATCGTAACCTGGTTAACTCCTGGGGATGCCGAAACGCCACTTGGGGGATCGATTGCCGGCCGCGCGCTGGCCTCCACAGAGTTCGTGCTCGCCCCGCCGGCATCGTTCGCCTGCACCATGTAGTAGTAAGTTGTGCCGCCCTGAAGGCCGGTATCGATTAAGCTCGGTGAAATGGTTGTGCCCGCGGTAACGTACGGACCGCCCGACGTTTGCGACCGGCCTACCACATAGGTTGTTGCGCCATTGCATGCCGGCCAGGAGAGGGAAACCTGATCCGTGCCCGCGGTGGCGGTAAGCGAAGCCGGCGGCAGGCAGCGCGTAGTCGCGCTCGCCTCTGCCGAAGGGGCGCTAGTACCGCTAGCGCTCACGGCCCGTACGGTGAAGTAGTAATAGGTGCCGTCGGAAAGCCCCGGGATCGATTGGCTGGTATTACTCGTTGAGGCGACCGGACTCGCGCCCTCGCCGCCCGGTGTTGCCCCACGATAGATCTTGTAGGTGGTCGCGCCAACGGCAGCCGACCAGCTCAAGTTGATCTGGCTGGACGAAACGCCCGAGGCCGTGAGATTGGTAGGCGCCATCGATCCGCCCTGCGGGGTGGAGCTAACCTCGGCGGACATCGCGCTGCTATCCACCGCGCAAACCGATTGGACGGTGTAGTAATACGCCATGCCGTTCGTGAGGCCGGTGTGGGTGAAGGTTGTGCCCGAGACGCCGCTCGAAACCGGGGTGGGGGATTCGCCGCCGGCCGCCGTGCCGCTGTAGATATTATAACTGGTCGCATTTGCCGCAGCGGTCCATGTGAGCGTTACCTGGCTAACACCCGGCGATGCGCTGACACCGGTCGGGGGATCGATCGCCGGCCGCGCGCTAGCCTCCACGGAGTTCACGCTCGAACCGCTGGAGTCGTTCGCCATGATCATATAGTAATACGTCGTGCCACCCTGCAGGCCGGTGTCTGTCAGCGTCGTGCCGGTGGTCGTACCCGCAGTCGAATAGGGACCGCCGCTCACCAGTGAGCGCCCCACGACGTAGGCAGTCGCACCGGTGCAGGCGGGCCACGAGAGCGCGACCTGGTCCGTACCCGCTGTGGCAGTCAGCGATGCGGGAGGCAGGCAGCGCGTGGTAGCGCTCGCCTCGTTAGAGGGGCCGCTGGTTCCGCTCGCGCCAACCGCGCGCACGGTGAAATAGTAATAGGTCCCATCGGATAGGCCCGGCATCGACTGGCTGGTATTGCTCGTGGACGTAACCGGGCTCGCGCCTTCGCCGCCGGGTGTTGTGCCTCGATAGATCTTGTAGGTGGTTGCGCCCACTGCCGCCGACCAGCTCAAGTTAATCTGGCTGGAGGAAACGCCGGAAGCCGTGACATTGGTCGGCGCCATCGACCCGGCCTGTGGGGTCGCGCTTACCTCGGCAGACATGGCGCTTGAGTCGACGACGCAAGCCGACTGAACCATGAAGTAGTACGCTGTTCCATTAGTCAGCCCGGTATCGGTGTACGATGTGCCCGAAGCCCCCGACGCGATTAGGCTTTCTGTGCCCGGCGACGTTCCCGCATAGATATTATAGGCAGTGGCGTTCGCCGCCGCCGCCCAGGTCACCGTCACCTGATTCACTCCGGCCGCCGCGCTCACCGAGGTAGGCGGATCGATTGCAGGCCGCGCATTCACTTCCGCTGAATTCCCGCTGAGGCCCCCAGAGTTATTCGCAACGATTATGTAATAGTAGGTTGTGCCGCCGGTGAGCGAGAAGTCAGTATAGGAAGTGCTTGCAGGCGATGCCACCGTGAGGTAGCCCGAGCCGGACACCGTGGAGCGGCGCACATTGTAGGTGGTTGCGCCGGGCACAGCGCTCCAGGAGAGAGTTGCCTGATCGGTTCCGGCGGCGGCCACAACTCCGGTTGGCGTATTCGGCCGCGTCCACTGGCTCACCTCGGCCGAGGCGGCGCTGGTGGACGCCGAGTTTACGGCGCGAACCAGGAAAAAGTAATCCGTCCCTCCCGTGAGGCCCGGCATGGAAATCGTGTTGGTTGTGATGGTCGAGATGGGGGAAGTCCCCTCGCCGCCAGAGCTTAGTCCTCGGTAAATCGTATAGGCTGTCGCGCCACTTACGGCCGTCCAAGAGAGATTGATCTGCACATTCGAAGGAGATGTGGACGCCACATTTGTCGGAGCGCCCAGCACCACATTCGGAATGCCTTTGATCTCCGTCGAGACCCGGCTTGTATCGATCGCGCAGCTAGAAGTAATCTCGTAGAAGTACGATGTGCCGTTCGTCAACCCCGTGTCCGTAAAGCTGGTCGCGCCCACACCGCTCTGGTACAGGGTTTCCGTTCCGGAGGTCCCGCTGCGATAGATCTGATAGCTCGTCGCATTTGCCGCAGCATTCCAGGAAAGAGTTACCTGCTGGCTGGCCTGCGTAGCCACGATGCCGGTCGGCGGATCGATCGCAGGGCGAACCGAAATCTCCACGCTGTTCGGCCCTTCACCCGACGAGTCCGAGGCGCTCACAACGTAGTAGTATGTGTTGCCGCCCGTGAGGTTCCGGTCGATATAGCTTGAGGCGCCGGACCCTGCCGTGCCGACAACTACATAGCCACCACCGCTTGTGTCCGACCGCTTGATATTGTAGGAGGTAGCTCCGGTCACCAGATGCCAGTGGACCGTCGCCAGGTCCACTCCCGTGGAGGCGCTAATACCGGTTGGCGCGGTGACTGCATACAGAGTGACTCCGCCAATCAGTGGCCGAATAAAAAGCTGCCGTGCCGACAATGGCAGGGAGCATAGCGAAATCATAATAATAGCGACGATAGAAAAAATGTGCGTGGAAATCCGCGGCGACTTCATGCGGGGGTACCTCTTTACTGCTTACAACACTTTGGGCGTTTCTGTCGGTTTGGATGTACGGACAGGGATATAATGGAGAGCTTACGCGTGCGCGCGTTACTAGGACGATACTGCTGCTCAGTTTGTTCCAACTATTTCATAGGATTTAAAGATAAAAAATCACATTTCGATTGATGCGCACCATGGAGTTTTTTATCCATCGGATCATTTCCTCGAATAACGGTATAATCGTACAAATTACGCAATCTTTTTGTATTGCAACACAGGATTGCTAGAAGCGAGAATGGAACCTTTGGCAAGCGAAATCACTACCGACGTCCGCTGGGATCTGGGCGACCTCTACTCCGGAATCGACGATCCCCGGATCGACTCTCTCCTCGACGATCTTCAAAAAAGAGCCGAGCAGTTCGAACGAGACTACAAAGGCAAGATCGACAGCGCGACTCTCACGGCGGCCACATTGGCATCTGCCGTTCGCGAGTACGAAGCCATCGAAAGCGAATCGAACAAACCGGGCTGTTACGCGCACCTGATGTTCAGCACGGACACCGGCGATCCCGCGCGCGGCGCGTTCCTCCAGAAGATGCAAGAGCGTGGCACTGCCCTCTCTCTTCCGCTCATCTTCTTCACCCTCGAACTCGCCGCCGTGCCCGACGATGTCATTAAGCCGCTGCTTGCCGATTCGGATGTTGCTTCCTACAAACATTACATCGTCGATGTACGCCTCCACCGGGACCACATGCTCTCCGAGATCGAAGAGAAGCTGCTCGAAGAGACCGCCAACACCGGATCGCGCGCCTTCTCCCGCCTCTTCTCGGAGGCCACATCGAACACAGTCTTTCACTTCCGTGGCGAGGATCTCACCCAGGCCGCCATTATCGCCAAGTTCCACGATGCAGACCGCGAAACCCGCCGCGAAGCCGCCACAGCCTTCACTGAGGGTCTCAAGGGTACAAGCCGCACGCTAGGCTTCATCTTCAACACACTGCTGCAAGATAAGAATGTGAAGGATCGTCTGCGTAAGTACGAGTACCCGGAGCAGTCCCGCCACCTCTCCAACGAGCTCTCCAAAGAGACCGTCGATCTCGTGGTCGATACAGTAGTCCGCAACTACCCCATCGTCGCGCGCTACTACCGTGTCAAGCGCGAGATTCTAGGTGTAGACACGCTCACCCACTACGACCGCTACGCGCCCCTCTTCGAGGCCGACGAGCAGCTATCGTACGAAGAAGCCCGCGAGATCGTTCAAGACGCCTTCGCCGAGTTCTCGCCTGAGATGAGCCGTATCGCCTCCGAGTTCTTCGAAAAGAATTGGATCGATGCCGCCCCCACCAAAGGCAAAGAGGGTGGGGCGTACTGCATGTATGTCACACCAGACCTGCACCCCTACGTCTTCCTGAACTATCTGGGCCGCATGAAGGATGTAATGACCCTCGCTCACGAGCTTGGCCACGGCGCACACGCCTACCTCTCCCGCGAGCAGACCATGCTGAACTTCCACGGCACGCTGCCGCTCGCGGAGCTCGCCAGCACGTTCGGTGAAATGCTCGTCTTCGAGAAGGTTCTCGCCAAAGCCACCCTCAAGGACAAGCTCGCCCTCTACGCCGAAAAGATCGAAGACTCCTTCGCCACCATTCCGAGGCAGACCGCCCTCTACAAGTTCGAGCAAGCCATCCACCAGCACCGCCGCGCGAAGGGCGAACTTACCCTCGACGATTTCGGCAACTACTGGCACGACTCGGTCCAGCAGATGTTCGGCGACAGCGTGGAACTGGGAGAAGACCATCGCCTCTGGTGGTCCTACATCGGCCACTTCATCCGCTCCCCCTTCTACGTGTACGCCTACTCTTTCGGCGAGCTGCTGGTCATGTCGCTCTACAAGCGCGCCCAAAGCGAAGGCCCCGCATTCGCCGAAAAGTACCTCGGAATGCTCCGCGCCGGCGGCAGCCTCACGCCGCAGGAACTGGTCGCGAAAGTGGATGTTAACCTGGAAGACCCGGCATTCTGGCAGGGTGGCTTCGACGTACTCGCCGGAATGGTCACAAAGTTTGAGGAGCTCTGGAAGGAGTATCGCGAATCATGAGCCTGTTAAGCCGTTTGTTCGGAGGGAAATCTGCGCGGGCAGCCTGGACAGCCGATCCGGAACTGTCAACGCAGTTAGGCGAAGCCGAGACATTTGGGGCCTACCGCATTCGCCCTGCCGCCGCGATGACCCGCCGGGATCTAGACCCGCAGCACCCAAGCGCCGACCGCTTCATGTATGTCGGCACGGCGCACGCGGACAACTACACGCCCATCTTCTCCGCATCCTTCACGCCCATTGCCGAGCAGACCGGGAAGAAGGCCGACCTGCAGTCGCTCATCGCTCCCGCCCTCCGCTCGTTCAAATCGCATCACACGGACACGGCGATCCTGAGCGAAGATGTTGGCACAATCGGCAGTCTGGAATTCATTCGTGTCACCATCCAGGGCACACGCACGATGAACTCCGGCAAGCAGGTGGAAGTAAGGTCGATCTTTCTCAGCGGTTGGGACGGAGATGGCTGCGTATCGTTCGCCGGCCAGGACTCGGTGCCCTACGCCGACGAATCCCTCAAACTCATGGAAGCAAGCGCATGCACCCTCGAACGAGTGGCAGCCTAAACGCCCCACTCTTTTTGCAGCGACTGCTCCACGCCCAGGTTCTGTAGCACGCGCGCGATTACGGTGTCGACAACATCGTCGATGGTTTGGGGCTGATTGTAGAACGAAGGTGTTGCGGGCAGCACGACCGCCCCGGCTTCCGTAACAGCGACCATGTTGCGCAGGTGAACGAGGCTAAGAGGCGTCTCACGCGCCACTAGAATAAGCTTGCGGCGCTCTTTGAGGCATACGTCGGCAGAACGGGTGATAAGATCGTCGCTAATGCCATGCGCGATCCGGCCAAGCGTCCCCATCGAGCAGGGGATCACTACCATGCCATCGTGCGCAAACGAACCGGAGGCGGGTGGTGTGAAGTAGTCCTTAGGCTGAAGAAACGTAACGTTCGCGTAGTCCGCGTCAGCGCCAAGATACTCCTCGGCACGATAAGGCTCAGTCAAACGCCCGCCGGTCTCCTGATGGAAGACGGCGAGCGCATTACTTGAAAATATCACGTAAACTTGGTCGAAGCTTTTCGCGGCCTGACGCAAAAATCGAACAGCGTACAGCGCGCCACTCGCGCCGGTAACCGCAACAATCAGTCTGCTTGGACGAGGCATGAGGCGCAGTCCACTATCTGTTATTGTTATGCCGAACGCGAACCTTCACACGCTCGCGCAAGGACTTCTTAGTTCGCGCAACAATATCGCTCAGAACGAGACCGACGCCGACTGGCGCAAGCGCCATAGTCAGAAGTTCCCGATGCCCCAGCGCAAATGTGAGAACGCCAGCGACAATGAGGCCAAAGCCAACAGAGGCTTGAGTGTTCAACGTAAACGGTGTTCGCTTCATAAAACGATTAGTCCTTTACTCCAACTGAGCAGATCATACCCACGATCTAACGTCATTATACCACGCCGCCATCTAACAATAGTGCAATCTGCGCATAATCGGCTTAGGGCACTACGTGGGAGCCTATTCGCCAGAAATCAGGTATTTCTCCTCCCCCAGGATTGGGGGTTGGGGGGCGAAAGGCTTACGACTTAGCACTATCCCTCTGTTTAAGTATTCGGTATCTCCCTAAACAATCCTCAGAACTATTCTATTCCCAAACTTTTCCACATCGCCGCAACCTTGGCCTTTACATCGCCCGGCATCTTCAGGACTTCGGGCCATTCTCTTGTAAAGCCTTCGTCGGGCCACTTTTTGGTGGCGTCTACACCCATCTTCGTGCCGAAGGCTGGGAAGGGGCTGGAGTGGTCTAGTACGTCCAGTGGGCCTTTGACAAACGTGATATCGCGCTCGGGGTCGATATTCGCGAGCGTGCGCCAAACTACCTCGCCGGGGTTCTGCACGTCCACGTCTTCGTCCACTACGATAATGCATTTCGTGAACATCATCTGGCCGAGACCCCACAGGGCGTGCATTACTTTGTTCGCGTGGCCGGGGTAGCGCTTTTTGATGCGCACCAGGGCCATATTGTGGAAGCCGCCCTCGGCGGGCAGGTGGTAATCGATCACCTCCGGCACAATCAGCCGCACGAGGGGCAGGAAGAGCCGCTCTGTGGCGAGGCCGATATACTTATCCTCCATTGGCGGCGGGCCAACGATAGTCGCCGGGTACACGGCATCGCGCCGGTGCGTAATCGCTGTCACCTTGAAGATGGGGTAATCGTCGGCCAGGCTGTAGTAGCCCGTGTGGTCGCCGAACGGTCCCTCAATCTGTCTGACCCCGGCGGGCACGATTCCTTCGATTACGAAGTCGGCATCGGCGGGCACCTCCATAGGGATCGTCTTGCATGCGACCATTTCGACAGGCTTTTTGCGCAGAAAGCCTGCGAAGACCATCTCATCGATCTCGTCGGGCAGCGGCGCCGTGGCGGCATAGGTGAGGGCTGGATCGCAGCCGAGCACTACGGCCACGGGAATATCGCGTCCCTTCGCCTCAAAGCCCGCATAGTGGCGGCTGCCAACCTTGTGGCGCTGCCAGTGCATGCCTGTTTGGCGTGGCCCCTGCTTCATAATACGGTACATCCCGACATTTCGTTTGCCGGATGCCTCGTCTTTTGTGAATACAAGCGGGAGGGTGATATACGGGCCGCCGTCATCGGGCCAGCAGGTGAGGATGGGGAGATCGTCGAGGTTGGCTTCGTCGCCGATCTTCACTACTTCCTGGCAGGGGGCATGGCCCGAGAAGGTCTTCGGGCCAATTGACCCAAGCGACGCCAGCTTCGGCAGCATCTGTATCTTACCGAGGAGCGACGATGGCATATCCGTGGGCAGCTTCACGAGCGACGCGATCTCATCGGCCACTTCCTCAAGATCGTTCACACCGAGCGCCCAGGACATTCGCTTGCGCGAGCCCATGAGATTGATGGCGAGGGGGAACTTGGAGCCGATCACATTCTCGAACAACAGTGCGGGCCCGCCGCCGGGCAGTTTCATGGTCCGATCGGCGATCTCTGCGATCTCCAAGTGCGCGCTTACCGGTGTCTTAATCCGGCGCAGCTCGCCGGCCTTATCGAGTCGTTTTATGAAGTCGCTTAATGAATCGTATGCCATTCGCCATCCATTTCGTGCGTCGGATTGTCGCCCATTCCAGGGGAAATTTCTTAGTGCTGACCGAAGTATACCGGCGAGCATCGATAGGAGTCAATGGTTTACCAATCTGGCACAATTAAAGTAGACAGTTGACGCAATCCCACAACCTTGCTATAATAGTCATATGTCTCTGAAGTGGCTGTTTTTGGATATGAACTCGTTCTTCGCGTCGGTGGAGCAGCAGGAAAATCCCGCGCTGCGTGGGAGGCCCATTGCTGTTGCGCCCGTCATGTCCGACACCACGTGCTGTATCGCAGCATCTTACGAGGCGAAGGCGTTTGGAATTAAAACGGGCACAAATATCGGCGAGGCCAAGCGACTGTGCCCGCACCTCATTATTGTGGAGGCGCGGCACAGTCCGTACCGGCAGTATAGCGAGGCTGTGGTGGCCGCAGTCGAGACCTGCACGCCGGTGCATCAGGTTTGGTCTGTCGATGAGATGGTGTGTAAGCTCTGGCGGAACGATTACCACCCGGACAACGCCCGTAAGCTTGCGCTCCATATCAAACAGACGATCGCCAAGGAAGTGGGCGAGTGCCTGCGCTGCTCTATCGGAATCAGCCTCAATCCGTTTCTCGCCAAGGTGTGCTCCGAGCTTGAGAAACCCAACGGCCTTGTGATCATGGACGACAGCGATATGCCGCATGCGCTCTACGTGTTGAACCTGCGGGACTTCCCCGGAATCAACCGGGGTATGGAGGCGCGTTTCAATTCGGCGGGTGTCTTTTCTGTCGAGCAGATGTACGCGCTGACAAAAGAACAGATGAAGCAGGTGTTCGGTGGGGTGGGTGGTGAGCACTGGTGGCGCAGCCTGCGGCATGAGGACGTAGTCAATGCCCCAACAGGGCGGAGCAGCTTTAGCAACTCGCACATTCTCGCGCCGGAGTTTCGCAGCGCCGAGGGCGCTACACATATTGCCGGGAAGCTTCTGGAAAAGTGCGCCGAGCGCATGCGCTATCGCGGCTTTTGCGCCAAAGGCCTCTCGGTGTACATGCGCAGCACATCCGGCGAAACCTGGAGCCGCAAGACACGCTTCACACCCTGCCAGGACACCTTCACCCTCCTTGGCCTCATGCGCGCTCTCTGGGAACATCCGTTTAGCACGCCGAAACAAGTAGGGCTGGCGCTTTACGATGTTATCCCCGCAGCTAATACAACGATGACCCTCTTCCCAGAAGACGAGCGCCGCCTGCAAGCCGCCCGCGCCGTAGACCAGATCAACCAGCGCTTCGGCCGCACGACTCTCTCCATGGCCAGCGTCTTCTTGCACAAGAAGGAAGCGCCGGATCGAATCGCTTTCAATCATGTTAGCGAGATGTAGGGGCAAACAAAGGATTGCTATGGATCGCGAACCAGAACGTTTGCCGCGGTGATGAAGGGTTTTGCGACCACTCGATTGCTAGGGGGTTGTTGGAGGAGCGCATTCCTTAACGTAATAGCCCTGCTGCTTCACGAGCCGAAAGCCGACGCTCTGGTACAGCGTGCATGCCCCGTAGCTGTTGTCCGTGGGAGTGTGTATTCGGGCCACGGTAGCTCCGGCTCCGGACATCGCTGCCAGGCTGCTCAGTAGGAGTGCCCGTGCGATTCCCTTCCTACGCCACTCTTTCGAAACCTCTAATTGATCCACAGTCCCGCAGCATACAGTATCATCGCCCACAGGCACATCGCGCAGTTCACTGAGGATGACGCCAACTACCTGGTCTCCGCTCCACGCTGCCCAGGATAGCCTATGACTGAGGCTTGAGCTTCCGCACCATGCTTCGTAATCCGCTTCGCTACCAAAGCCCGATGTCGGGTATGCCTCCAGCATGGACTGCACACATTGATCCCATACCTGCCGGAAGTCTTCCTTTCCCGCCGCCCGCAAATGGACACCGTGTATAACCTCCGCCTTTGGAAGTCCCTCGAATGTATCGAGCGCCAGGTCGTCGTGGTTCCGGAAGAGGCGGTACCCGGAGCGCTCCAACAGTAAACGATGACAGTGCGCCAAGCTGGAGGCCGCAGCGGTCAATACGTAATGGTTGTCCGGGCGTGCCTTTTGGATTTCGTGCGAGCGCGTTTCCAGCCACGTCAGCAGCCGGTCCTCAATGCCTTTTCCTCGCCAGTAGGGAGTTACAAGTACGTCCACCCAGTAGCTGTTAACGCCTGCGCCCCAGTCGCGCGCTTGCCCGGCTCGAGCGTAACCGATCATCTTCGTACCAGTCTCGGCGATTAAGACATCTTCGGCGTGGTCGCAGTATGCGAAGTAGTGCGCGATATCGCCGACCGATGCGACGCGGCCATGATAGAACTCAAACGTAGAGAGAAGGTCCGTTTGATCCGCCTCACGGCATTCCACATGAATCCGGTAAATATCGGGGTAGTCGGTTGGACCACGGCCGGGTCGATAGGTGAGTTGTGCAATAGGGTGAGAGTAATCGGCCGATACTAAGTGCGCCATCGAAGGAGTCCTTTTGTGGGTCTTGTGAGCCACGGTGGCTTATTGCCTATGCACAGTATCGCGCTGGAATGGCGCAGTGCTAAACAATCGCCGAGGATTCCATGTGGATCGCCCAAGTTCGATCGAGTATGCCTGGGTTAGGGGTTAAAGTGGAACGACGCACACTGGATCGTCGAAACGCACGTTTCCTACGCGCGGATCTACTTCGTACGCGACCATGAGTTCTTCGGGGTAGGGGACCAGAAGATCGAGAAGGTCTTCCGGATCGAGGGAGTGATCGAGCCAGACCGGTTCGTCTTCACGGTGCAGGATCACGGGCATACGGTCGTGCGTGGGGCTGACCAACCCGTTGGGCTCCGTCGTGATAACCGCGCAGGTGTTCTTGCGCTCGCCATCGCCTTTCCAGGCGTCCCATACGCCCGCGAAGGCGAAGAGCTTATCGTCGCGCAGCCGGTAATGAACCGGAATCTTCTTGTCGCCTTCGTGACGCCATTCGAAAAAGCCGGTCGCCGGGATCAGGCAGCGGCGTTTTTCGTAGCACTCCTTGAATGTCGGCTTCTCGTAGATGCTCTCGCCGCGCGCGTTTGCCATATTGAAATTGAACTTGCCGTCTTTCGACCATCTCGGTATCAGGCCCCAGAGCAGTTCGCCGAGCCGGCGAGACTCGTCCTTCTCCACGATTGCGGCAATCTTACGCCCCGGCGCAATATTGTAACTCGGGCCAGGATAGGCCACAATATCGTCAATCTCAAACCACGCAGCAATATCCTCCTGCGTCACAGTATTCGCCATTCGATTACACATATAGCCTGATATCTCTAATCTGCATCGCAATCAACGATCTCTACTGTATACGCAAAATGGGTGGCATCATAGCAAATCGTGGCGCACATGCCCTTCTGCGAGGCTTCTTTAAGGTCGTCGAAGTCTACGTTATCCATATCATCCGGCACTTTAAACGAGATCTTGTTGCCCGAGATATCGACAATCGTTAACCATCGAGTTTTGTTGCCCTTTTGGCCGCTGCGTCGGGTCCGAATTTTCCCGGTCACACAGGTAAGCTTTGCGCCGGGGTTGGGGATATCCATTGCTGCACGCTCCATAAGTGGTTAGTGGTCTGCTGGCAGAATGGATTATTGTAGCCGAGATTGGCCTTGTAGGTCAACGACCCCCAATAGATAGAGCCCAGGGCGTCGCCCATGGGCTCTATCAAATAAACGGCGCGGTCTACAATTCCTACGCCGCGCCGGCCATAGCCTTCACATTAATCACGGATACTGCGAGCTTAGTCAGCTTCTTGTCGGTATCCGCCTCTTCGTCAAGGGTTTCCTGGAGGAGCTTTACTTGCTTGCTCTCGCCGAGTTCCTCGGCGTACGTTCGCGCGCAGCCGTAGCCGGCAATCTCGTAGTGCTCAACGCGCTGCGCTGCCGAAATGAGCGAGGCATCGCGCACTTCGTCTGTTGCATCTTCTTCCAATGCTTCCGCGCCTTCGGCGAGCACACCCTGCATGCCCTTGCATAGCTTGCCGGTGGGTTTCTCACCGAGTTCGTCGAATATCTTCTGCAGGCGCTCTACCTGCCCTTCGGTCTGCTTTAGGTGTGATTCGAACGACGACTTCAGCTTCGGCTCGGTTGCGCCATCGATCATTTTCGGTAGTGCTTTCAATATCTGCTGCTCCGCGCTATACAGGTCCTTGAGCTCGTTGACATAGAGCTCTTTGAGTGTTGTCAGTTCCATTGTTACTTACTCCTGGTGATAAGGTTCCGGACGCGCGCCATTTGCCGCGCGGCAAACGTCGCTACCGGTTACTTCCCG
>Ga0206909_1077_pt1 | contig 19188 bp, 21 predicted proteins | sample Alteio_BWOrgHeat_76_FD_152943 | JGI IMG/M metagenome (GOLD analysis project Ga0206909, IMG submission 152943) | Enriched cells from forest soil in Barre Woods Harvard Forest LTER site, Petersham, Massachusetts, United States -... | ecosystem: Environmental > Terrestrial > Soil > Temperate forest >...
TATTTGAAAGCAGAAATTAATTTTATCCAGCAGGTTATTGCACAAAATAAAGCTGTGATGGGTATTTGTCTGGGTGCGCAGTTAATTGGCGAAGCGCTGGGCGCAAGCACAGAAAAAAGTCCGCATCCGGAGATAGGTATTTTTCCTATTTGCATTTTACCCGATGCTGAACACGACCCTGTATTTTCACAGTTTCCTCCCAAAGTAGAATCAGCCCACTGGCATAATGACATGCCCGGTTTTGCCTCCGGCATGACCATATTGGCTGACAGTGAAGGCTGTCCGCGTCAGGTGTTTCGATATGGCGACCGCGTCTATGGTCTCCAATGTCATTTTGAGATGATGAAATGCAATGTTGAAAAATTATTAACACATTGTAAAGATGATCTTTCGCCGGGTTTATACATCCAGGATCCCGAAATATTTCTTAATGCAAATTTTGAGATGATCAATCAAAAAATGCTGATGATATTGGATCATCTTAAATCCCTTGTGTCAAAGCAGCCTGGGGATATTTTTAATTAATAAGTCTGTGAAGAGTTTGATGCGGCAAGTTTGCCTGCAGTGCATGGGGATATATAAATAAATTGGCAGACTGGTTGCGTAGTCTGCCAATATCAGCGACAGTTTTTTTTCTGCAAAAGGTTCTGTCGTCCCATAAAAAATGCCTTTACCTTCAATAGCTGCATTGAGCAAAATTTGATTGTTATCTGATTTTAAATAACCATTGACTTTAATTTCCAATTCAATTAACTGCTCTGCACCTGTCATGATTCTCTCTCCTGTTTCTTTGGATAACCCCAATAATGGATTTTAGTGCCTAATAAGCCGATGGTGATATTGTTGATAGATAGTGGCATTATTAATAAATACGCTGACCCATCACCCCCTTTGCGTGCAAAGGGGGTCGAGGGCGAAGCCCGAGGGGGGATTTATGAATAATAGCAACAAGCTTAAAGAATATGCTCGCAGGCTAAGAGAAAATGCTACGGATGCGGAAAGGTTATTATGGTTTCGCATTCGACGAAAACAGCTTTGTGCGGTTCAGTTTTATCGTCAGCGGCCTATTGGAAGATATATTGTGGATTTTTATGCTTACTCAGCAAAACTGGTGGTTGAGCTTGATGGAAGCCAGCATTTTGAGCCAGAGCAAGAGGTTTATGATAAAAAGCGGAGTGCATTTTTAGAATCACGAGGGTTGAGGGTTTTGCGGTTTAATAATCTGGATGTGTTAAAAAATATAGACGGAGTTTTAGAGATTATTTATGAGGCGTTGGGCGGTATTTAAATCCCCCCTCGGGCTTCGCCCTCGACCCCCTTTGCACGCAAAGGGGGTGATGGGCCAGCGTATTTATTAATAATGCCACTATCTATCAACAATATCACCATCGAATATCACCATCGGATTGTAGCTTATTAGGCACTAAAACCCATTATTGGGGTTTGGATAAGCCATCTCTTAACGATTTGATATATTCTTCAGGATCGCTGAGTTCTCCTGCGGTTAATGTGTAGAGTGCTACTCTGTTTCATTGATTATGGGCGGATGAGGGGGAAAACCTCAAACTATTTATGCAACAACACCCAAGCGGGAGAGGGGAAAGACGAAATAAATGAAACAGAGTAGTACCACCGCTTTTATATTTTGTCATGCGGTGACACGATTATTGATTTCAAGCGACTCCCTTTAAGACTTTTAATTAATAATTCAGTAATTACGTTATGTCCTTGCTGCCTGCCGCTGCCGGATTAAATTAAGTTTATCAGTTTAAAAAGAATGGGTAAAACAAAAACTGCAGCAATCAGCATTTTGCCTACGGCAATAATAATATCTTTTTTCAGACTGCTCATGTCTGATTCTAATTTTTGAATATCTGATTTCGTAGCAAGATTATTATCAATAATCCTTGCTATTTCTTCTGCTTGAAATTCTGCCTGTACTTCTGTAAAGCCGGCAGCTTTTGCCTTTTTGGTAAACTGTAATGTATCAAAAATCAGGGTCGTCATATTATTCATTCCATCTTTCAAAGAACATTCATATTATATAGACTTTCAGATAAATAAAGTATTTTTTTTTAGAGACGCAAAATATTGCGTCTCTACGCAGCTTTTGCTGATTTTGGCACAACATGATTCATGATGTACCATTGTTGTAAAATAGACAGCGTGTTATTCACAACCCAATACAACACCAATCCTGCAGGGAACGTAAAGAATAATGCTGTAAATATCACAGGCATTAACATCATTACTTTACGCTGCATGGGATCAGCGGCTTTGGGTGCCAGCCATTGTTGGATAAAGATCGTCGCGCCCATCAAAAGCGGTAAAATATAATACGGATCTTTGATAGATAAATCATGAATCCAAAAGATAAACGGCGCCTGGCGTAATTCCACGCTTTCCATTAATACCCAATAGAGAGCCAAAAATACGGGAATCTGCACTATCAGGGGCAAACAGCCGCTTAAGGGATTAATTTTTTCACGGCGATATAATTCCATCGTCGCCTGCCCTAATTTTTGGCGGTCATCACCGCAGCGCTCACGAACCTGCTCAAGCTTGGGTTGAAGCGCGCGCATTCTCGCCATCGAACGAAAGCTTATTGAGTTTAATTTATAAAATAATATCTTGATCGTCAGCGTGACCAATACAATCGACCATCCCCAGTTGCCTGTATATTCATGGATTTTTTTGAGCAATCCAAAGATGACCACAGCAATAAACCAGAGCACACCATAATCGACTGTCAGATTTAATCCTGGCGCAATTTTTGCTAATTTATCAGCAAGTTCAGGGCCTGTGTAAAGCTGCGATTGTGTGGAAACCTGCTGCCCGGGCGCGACCTGAATTGCAGGGCTTTGCATGCCTATGGTATAAAGATCATCAGCACCAACCCGGGAATAATAATGATCATTTTCCGAAGGATCAGGTACCCAGGCACTTAAAAAATAATGCTGTACCATGGCGATCCAACCATTTTGAATGGTTTGATCAATATTCTGATCAGTCATTTGTTTAAACGATACTTTTTCATAACGCTTTTCAGGGCTTGAAATCACAGCACCTGTATAGGTGCTGGAGTTGAATGGCCCTACGCCGCTGCTGGCTGCAGGCTTGCGCTGCAAGGCCGTGAAGCTATTGCCCTGCCATGCGGTTGTTCCCTGGTTATCTATAGTTTGTTTAAGCTGAATTAAATAATCATCTTGAGGGAAAGTATACATTTTTGTCAGCTTCAAGCCCTGAGAATTTTGCCAGGTTAATATTATCTGATGATCATTTTGAGTGGTAACATTAAAGACCATTTGATCGGGTGTCGGAATATTTGTGCCGATGATGCCGCTTGCGGCGATATAGTATGTATCAGGCTCGTTGTTTAATAATACAAACGGATTAAGGGGTTGATTTGCAGCAACAGGATATTTCAGTAATTTAACACCGATCAGATTACCGCCCACGCGATCAATGGTTGCCTCCATGACATCTGTTTTAATATTGATATAACGATTGGCAATACTGATGGGTGCAGTTGATACAGGTGCAGAGCTTACAGGAACAGCTGATGTTATCGCTGATGGCGGTGCCGAACTGGTTGAAGCCTGTTGTTGCGAGGGCGGCAGAATCTTAGGTTCATGCTCAGCTGTCCAGGCATTCCACAGCATCATGCTGACTAAAAAGAGTAAACCTAATAATATCATGCGGCGCATATCAGTCATGGAAATGTTTCTCAGCAGGTCTGGGTAAAAGATCAACGCCGCCCTGACAAAACGGCTGGCATCGGATTAAGCGTTTCAGTCCTAAATATAAGCCATAGAAGATACCATAAGTACGGATAGCTTCAAGCATATATTCTGAACAACTGGGAAAAAACCGGCAGTGATATCCTAAAAATGGACTGAATGCCCATTGCCAGCATCTGATGAGAATGATCAGACTTTGTTTGAAGAAGCGATTAATCGTTGCCATTGTGCGTCAATTACTCTGCGTTTCTCTTTGTTGTCCAGCAATAATATCGGTTTATATATTACGACAACAATATCATAAGCGGGCAATATTTTTTGCGTCAGGCGAAAACTTTCCCGTGTAATGCGTTTAATCAGATTTCGAAGATGTGCTTTGGAAACTTGCTTTTTGCTGACAGAAATGCAAATTCGGGGATGTGACAATGAATTCGGGTAAAAAAAAAGGCTGAATTCCCGCGAACTCAGCTTTTTACCGGATTGAAAAACCGTTTGAATTGACGCTTTATCGGAAAGATGTAATGCGCGCCCAAAACCAAACTCAGACACTGAGTCTTTTGCGGCCTTTTGCGCGCCGCCTGTTAATCACCTGACGGCCATTTTTGGTGGCCATGCGGGCGCGAAACCCGTGGGTACGCTGACGCTTGATTTTACTGGGTTGATAGGTTCTCTTCGTGCTCATGCTTTTAACTCCTATGAAGTCCGAAATGATAGTGGAGTATAAGGGGCGGTGTCAATAAATTATCTACAATCCAGTGCAGCCTCATTAAAATTTGGCAGTACAATCAATACCACGCTGTCTTTCGCCTCTCCCTTCGGAGAGGCGAAAAACCAGCTTGTCGTTATATGTTCTGCTAAATTTTAATGAGGCTGCCCTGACTTGCGCACCGAAAAAGCGAGATTTTTTAAATCAATCCCAAATCTTTCACCGCTTTTTTTTCGGCGCGTAACTCTTCCAATGTTAACTTTATTTTTTGTTTGCCAAAATCATTATGATTCCAATCTTTTTGGATAATGATTTTGCCGTTTTGGTTGATGCAGGGATAAGAAAAAATCAGTCCTTCATCTATGCCGTATTCACCCTGGGAATAAAGCGCAACAGAAAAGATTTCACCCGGTTTTGTGTCATGTGTGAGTGCGTAAACACTGTCGACAACACCGTTGGCTGCTGAAGCCGCAGAAGAGGCCCCGCGGGCTTTGATGACCTGTGCGCCGCGCTTTTGTATCAGCGGCACAAAGGTATTTTCCAGCCAATCAATATCAGTAATGCTTTCAGTGAGAGATTTATTATTGATTTTAGCGTTGTAAAAATCAGGATATTGCGTCGTGGAGTGATTTCCCCAGATGGCTATTTGAGAGACATCTTCAAGTAATACATTGGCTTTTTTGGCGAGTTGCGCAGCAGCTCTGTTTTGATCAAGCATGGTCATCGCATAAAATCTATCTTTGGGAATGCGGGGCGCATGGTGCATGGTAATTACTGCATTGGTATTGCAGGGATTGCCCACGACAAAAATGCGAACATCATCCGCTGCATGATCATTGATGGCTTTCCCCTGGGCCTTAAAAACACCGCCGTTGATTTTTAATAAGTCAGATCTTTCCATGCCTTCCTTGCGGGGAACAGCGCCGGCCAATAATGTCCAATTGACGTCTTTCATGGCTGTATTGACATCAGAAGTGGTGATGATATTACGCAATAAGGGAAATGCGCAATCTTCCAATTCCATCGCAACGCCCTGTAGTGAAGGCAAGGCAGCGTCTAATTCCAATAAATGCAAATCTATCGTCGTATTTTCACCAAAGACTTGCCCTGACGCTAATCGAAATAAAAGAGCATAACCAATTTGGCCTGCGCTGCCTGTGACTGCGGCTTTAATGTGCTGACGTGTCATTGCTTTTTCCTTTAAATATAAACAAAAACAAAGTTTCAATAGTTTCCATTTGAACGCCCCCTTTTTAAAGGGGGTGTTTAAGGTGCAATTAGAAATAAATACCAACTTGTGCTGTGACAGTATTACTGTTCCCGCCTTTTGCTGAAGCCGGTGTGATAACGCCAGCGCCAGAAGCTGTATCACCTACACCGTAATTGACATCATGGCGGAATTCAATCTGTTCAATGGTGTCTCTCCAGATTGAAGTCATAAGTGTTGCCATATAACGTTGTTCAGGCACGCTTAATGCAAGCGCTTCCCATGATTTATCATAGGCTACGCTGAATACCGTCGGTTTGCTGAGAACATGGAAGTTATAATACAGTTCTGCATCTAACGCCTGAGGTCTTGCGCCCCGGCCGTTGAATGTCATATCCTGTGTGTCAAATGATGATGTGGCTTCTACATATCTTGCCATACCGCCAAAAGGTCCGATGCCAAAGTTGGCATGAATCGCAGCGCCGGGTACCTGACGTTGTAAAACTTCAGGAGAAGGTCTCGTTGCAACACTGAAGCCTTGAAAAGCTGTTGGAGCGCCCGTACTTTGCATGGAGAGAGAATCAGCGACATTGACAATACCACTCATACCCAGTTCACCGCTGTAGATTCCTTGTGAAAAGCTATAGCCTGCGCTGGCGCCAACGTTATTGATATTATCGTTGCGATGGGTATTCGTATCACCGTTGAAGGCAAAGACTCTGGCATAAGGCCCTTTCCCGCTTGCGCCTTGATAGCCCACTAAAAGTGCACGTGCCCGGGTTTGGAAAATGTCTGCGGCGAGGACGTCGCTGATCATGTAAGTGCCATAATCACTGAACGGAACGTCAAATTGTCCCAGAGTCATGTAAATGGGGAATCGGTTGAGATTGCCAAAAGTCAGGAATGCACGTTTAACAAAAACACGTGAATTGGCAGCCAGCGGTGTATTAGGAACGGCGCTATTGTCATACGTAAGCGCAGCATAACCGCTTGCCCATGGACCAATCGTCGGAATGACATCCAGTTCAGCACTGCTGAGGTCAATTTTGCTGGTGCTGTAGGCTCCGTTGTAAGGGCTCGAGTAAATGCCCTGGCCTTCGATTTTGCCGCTTAACATCAACATGGGACTGTTAGGTACTGGTAAACATGCGTCTGTGTATTGTTTGTCCATTTGCTGACGCAATTTTAAAAGATTCAGATCCAGATTATAGCTGGCATAATTGACCACGAGATCCAGAGCATTAAACGCATTGTGTTCACCGATATAAGGTGCGATGACTACAGGTGTGCCAGTCAGATAAGTGACAGGTGAACGTTTGATGGCAGGCAATATAGGTTCTTCAACAGAAGAAGGGGCGGCGCGAACCGGTACAAAAGTTCTCACAGGTTTTTGCTGCTCTATATTTCGGAGAGTGCGGGTTGTTTTTTTCAAGTGTCCTTGTTCAGCTTTCAACTGATGAATTTCATTTTTCAGGGTATTGACTTCTGATTCCAGTGCTGCGGTTTGTGCGGCGACTTTTTGTAGTTCCTGGTCAGTATTGTCCATTGTGGTTGTTGCTGCAAATGCGGGCTTTACGACGGAAAGAAAACTTGCTGTAACGAATAGTGTAAACAGTCGCTTTTTCATATCGCTTGGATCTCCTGGTCAAAAGGTTGAGTTAAAATCAAGTATAAAAAAATACTTCTGTTACAAACTACTGGTGCCCGGGGCCGGAATCGAACCGGCATGGAGGTTTAGCTCCGAGGGATTTTAAGTCCCTTGCGTCTACCAATTTCGCCACCCGGGCGTGTTATATTGGAGGCTGGGGCCGGAATCGAACCGGCGTACGCGGCTTTGCAGGCCGCTGCATGACCACTCTGCCACCCAGCCTGTGTGAATCTTAAGTATGGAGCGGGAAACGAGACTCGAACTCGCGACCCCAACCTTGGCAAGGTTGTGCTCTACCAACTGAGCTATTCCCGCAAGTAAACCTCTATTTTATCCAAGTATTCTACACAGTCAAGCGACGCCAGCGAGTTTTTTGTGCATTGTCTTCAATAATAATATTTTTTTGGAGTAATTCATCGCGTATCTTGTCTGCCAACACCCATTTTTTTTCTTTTCGTGCCTGATCTCGCTGCTGGATAAAATGATTTATTTCGGATTCGCTGAGTGCCATATCAACTATGTGCTGTTTTAAAAAAATCTCAGGATCTTGTTCTAAAATACCTAATAAATTACACAGATATTTTAAAGTGCCGGCTAATTTTGGATCTTTTGTTTTATTAATTTCTCTGGATAAATCAAATAAAACTGACAAAGCAACAGGCGTATTAAAATCATCCTGCATGGCTTCATGAAAACGTAGAGACGCAAAATATTGCGTCTGGGTTTGAGACGCAAAATATTGCGTCTCTACGGGTGTATCTCTCAGTGTTAGATATAATCTTTCCAACGCTGTTTTTGATTGATCCAATAATTCTTCAGAATAATTTAATTGGCTTCTATAGTGGCTGGTCAAGAGAAAATATCGCACGACTTCCGGTGCATAATTTTTTAAGACTTCCCGTACTGTAAAAAAATTATGTAATGATTTCGACATTTTTTCTTTATTAACCGTTACGAATCCTGTGTGCATCCAGGTATTCACAAAAGTTTTACCGGTCAGGCCTTCAGATTGCGCAATTTCATTTTGATGATGCGGGAAAATCAAATCAAAACCACCGCCGTGAATATCAAAATGTTCTCCCAGGCAATCCAGCGCCATGGTTGAGCATTCAATATGCCAGCCTGGCCGGCCTTTGCCCCACGGTGAATCCCAGGAAGGTTCATCAGGTTTGGCCAATTTCCACAGCGCAAAATCCAGCGGATCAGTTTTGGCTTCAACTATGGATACCCGTGCGCCAGCGCGTAATTTACCAACATCCTGATGGGCGAGTTTGCCATAGTCTGGAAATTGATGAACAGCGTAATACACATCGCCGTTAGAGGCTATATAAGCTAATTTTTTATCGATCAGCTTTTTTATAACATCAATCATTTGATCTATATATTCTGTTGCTTTAGGTGCGCTATCTGGCGGCAGAATGTTTAAAGCTTTTTCATCTTCATCAATAGCGGTAATAAATCTTGATGTCAGCGCTTGATAATCTTCATTATTTTCTTTGGCGCGCCGGATAATTTTATCGTCAATATCTGTAATATTTCTGACATAGTTCACTTTATAACCCAGGTATTTTAAATATCGCCGGATCATATCAAAAGACACATATGTGCGCGCATGTCCAATATGGCAATAGTCATACACTGTCATGCCGCAGACATACATGTTGATCTTGTTTGGCGTCATCGGTTTAAAAATTGATTTTCTTTTCGTCAGTGTATTGTAAATTTGAAGCATATTTGCCCCTAAATTAAAATCTAAAAAATAATAAATCTGATATTAACACAAGAATTTGACGGGATATATCCTGTAGGATTCAAGTTAAAAGCTGAAATGTTTCTCGCGGGTTATTTTCTCTTTCTTGTTTTGTTGCTCATTGTTTCAATTATGGCGAAGCACTGAATTTATAACAAATCTAAAGATAAAGAGGAATTGTTGACATATGTCAACATATGTTCTATATTTAAAAATAGGAATTTTCAGGTATGAATTGGGAGTAATCCATGAAAGAGTTAAATACATTTAAGTTTACTCTGGTGCTCGATGGTGTCAATGATAAAACAGAGCTAATTTTATAGAAAACATCAACGCCATTCTTGGAGAGCGCGATTGTGCTGTAAAGCAATATCGTCACCGAATTCTTAATAAACTTGTAGAAAATCGTATGTCGTCATACCACGAATAAATCGTGAGGTGACAACATGGTAAATGGTTTTTTAATACCTTATATCCAGTAAGCCAATTTTGTCATGATTTTTGAAGTTCCTCTCATCAATAGTTTAATAATTTTGGGCAATTCTGCCGCACCAGCATGATTCGCTGCTTCAGCATGAATAGCTTCTTCATCCCGCATTTGTTCAAGTATGACGCGGGTTTTATGATCTTGAACAGGTAATTTTTCCAGATGATCTTCCAGATGTTTTGTGACTTGTTTTTCAGTTTCTTCCAGAAAACCCAAATTCCAGCGATCGCCGCAGATACCTGCGGTCAAGCCCAATATAAAAGACATAATATACCAGATGGGATTTAACACACTCACATGGCTGTTTAAATCCTGTAGGCGAGATTGGCACCAATAGAGATGATCAATCTCTTCTAATCCTGCCTGCTCAAGTTTTTGTTTAGTCTCAATATTGCGTGAAGTGAGTGCTTGTCCCTGATACAGCGCCTGGGCGCAAACCTCGCCCGTATAATTTACACGCATTAAGCCAGATATATGCTTTTTTTCTGTAACACTTAACTCAGATTCCGCAATATTTTTTGCCGGATTTTCACGCAGCTGGTGAGTGGGCAAATTCTGCCCTGCGAGAAAACGCAGCAGATGATCTGCATTCAGGCACAGCTGGTCTGAAAAAGAATAGTGACGCATAGATACTTCCCATAGTGGTAAGTAATTTTATCATTTCAAGGGTACGCTGCGAAGGTTAATTTACGGTACAATAGTTTTATTATTAACTCAGGAGAATATCATGCCGATACCCATACTCGTTAATGGCGCAGAAGGTAAAATGGGCAGGGAAATTGTCAAGACGTTCAGCCAGGATAAAGAATTTGCAGTCGTTGGGACGACGGACAAGGGTGATGATCTCGGTGCGGTGATTGAGAAATCCAAAGCCAAAGTCGTGATTGATTTTACAGCAGCATCTGTCGGATTCCAGAATGCGAGTATCATTATCAACGCTGGTGCGCATCCGGTAATTGGAACGACAGGGTTTGTGATGGAGCAGGTTGAAGAATTGCAAAAACGCTGTGCGCGTCAGAAATTGGGCGGTGTGATTGCTCCTAATTTTTCTATCGGTGCCATATTGATGATGCGGTTTTCTGAGCAGGCGGCGAAATATTATCCCCATGCTGAAATTATCGAAATGCACCATAATACCAAAGAAGAAGCGCCGTCCGGGACGGCTATTCGTACGGCTGATTTGATTGCACACGCACGCAAAGAAACCTACCCGCTTAAAAAATATAAAGAAATCGTCCCACATGCCCGCGGTGCCAATCATGAAGATATCGCTATTCATTCTGTGCGATTACCCGGATTTGTAGCACATCAAATGGTTATTTTTGGCGGACGTGGTGAATTGCTGACACTTCGTCATGACAGTATTCACCGAGAAAGCTTCATGCCAGGTATCAAACTGGCCTGTAAAAAAGCAGTAGAATTAAAAGAGTTAGTTTACGGCCTGGAGAATTTGTTATAAATACATATTTTTGGATAACATCTCTGGAAGGTAAATATTTCTGGATCCCCCGGACAGGCCGCATACATAAGTGGTAAACTGGTTTTTCGCCTCTCCAGAGGGAGCGTTGTTGCATAAATGTTTTCGCACATTCGCTTCTCCAGCGGGAGAAGCCGACCAGACGAAGTCTGGGCGGATGAGGGGAATCTCATTAAGAAGATTCTTTCATTATTTTATTGGATTTGTATTTTTATTGATTTTGATTTTCCCTCACCCGCTGCTTCGCGGCGGCCTCTCCCTCTGGAGAGGCGAAAGGACAGTTCAACGTTTATGTATAGAGAGATGCGGACAAGCTGCGGGAGCCTTTATCAAAGGGGCAGCTTGCGAAGCAAGCAGGGGATTTTTTTAAACTTATAGATAAATCAATTTTTAATTTGAGGAAACTTAAGAATGTTTTCACAACTGACTGATCGTATTACCAAAGTCATTAAAAATATCAGCGGCAAGGGCAGGCTGACGGAAGAAAATATCAAAGACGCTTTGCGGGAAGTGCGTATGGCGTTATTGGAAGCTGACGTTGCTTTGCCTGTGATCAAGAAATTTCTTGAGGAAATTCAAGTGACTGCGCTGGGGCAGGAAGTTTTAACCAGTCTTGATCCTGGGCAAGTCTTTGTCAAAATCGTTCACGATGAATTAATTAAAGTCATGGGTGAGGCCAATGAGACTCTGAATCTCAGCGCACAACCGCCAGTGGTGATCTTAATGGCAGGTCTTCAAGGTTCTGGTAAAACAACAACGACAGCGAAACTCGCCAAATGGCTGAAAGATAATCAAAAGAAAACTGTTATGTTGGCAAGTACGGATATCTATCGTCCTGCGGCTATACATCAGTTAGAGACACTTTCCAGGCAAATAGAAGTGAGTTTTTTCCCCAGTGATATTTCACAAAAGCCAATTGATATCGCCAAAGAAGCAGTAAGAGCGGCCAGGCAGCAGGTTGTAGATGTATTGATAATAGATACAGCAGGGCGGCTGCATATTGACGATGACATGATGGCAGAAATTAAAGCTATTCATGCAGCCACTCAGCCTATAGAAACTTTATTTGTTGTCGATAGCATGACGGGCCAGGATGCAGCGAATACTGCAAAAGCTTTCAACGCAGCGCTGCCGTTAACGGGTGTGATTCTGACTAAAGCAGACGGTGATGCCAGAGGCGGTGCGGCGTTATCTATACGATATATTACTGATAAACCCATTAAATTTATTGGTGTGGGTGAAAAAATAGATGCGCTCCAGCCGTTTTATCCTGATCGTATCGCTTCGCGTATTTTAGGCATGGGTGATATCTTAACTTTAGTTGAAGAAGCCAGGACTAAAATAGACGAAAAAGAAGCCAAAAAAATAGCCAAAAAAATGCAAAAAGGCCATTTTGATCTTGAAGATTATAGAAACCAATTGTCTCAAATGGGCAAAATGGGCGGCGTCGCGAGCTTGATGGATAAGCTCCCTGGCATGGGTACTTTACCTTCCGGCATGAAAGACAAAGTCAATGACAAGATGTTTGTGCAGATTGGTGCGATTATTGACTCTATGACGCGCAGGGAGCGTCGTTATCCTGATATCATCAGAGGTTCGCGCAAGCGTCGCATTGCGATGGGTTCGGGTACACAGATTCAGGATGTCAATAGAGTTTTAAAACAGTTTTATCAAATGCAAAAGATGATGAAAAAAATGGGCAGTAAAGGCGGAATGTTGAAAATGATGCGTAATCTTAAAAATATTTTACCTGCAGGCAGCCTGCCTCCCATGGGCGGAGAATATTAATGGCTGTTGAAGAAGTTGTTGAAGTAAATCACGTTGTGCAAATACTGATCGATGGCAAGCCGTTGACTGAGTTACCGCATGATTTATATATTCCGCCTGAAGCTTTAGAGGTTTTTCTCGATACTTTCCAGGGACCATTGGATTTATTGTTATATCTCATCAAAAAACAAAATCTGAATATTCTGGAGATTCCTGTCGCTGAAATCACCCGGCAATATATGAAGTATGTTGAGCTGATGAAAACATTCCATCTGGAATTGGCGGCAGAATACCTGGTCATGGCGGCATTATTAACAGAAATTAAATCCCGCCTTTTATTGCCCCGGTTTCCTGAGATAGAAGCCGAAGAAGATGATCCGCGTGCAGAACTTGTCCGCCGGCTGCAGGAATATGAACAAATCAAAATCGCCGCAGAAAATCTGGATAAGCTTCCTCAATGGGGACGTGATATTTTCGGCGCGTCAATACAAGTATCAGATGAAGAAATCCCCAGACCCAGGCCTCATATCCATTTAAAAGATGTATTACAGGCTTTTTATGACGTTATGCAGCGTGCGGCTTTAAACAAGAGCCATGTTGTTGCAAAAGATAATCTGACCGTCCATGATCGCATGAGTCATGTATTACAAAAGCTGAAGACATCCCGGACTGTAGAGTTCCATCAATTATTTTCCATTGACGAAGGCAGGCCGGGTGTTGTTGTGACATTTATTGCTATTTTAGAACTATTAAAACAAGCTTTGGTGGATATTATTCAACAGGAACCTTTTAGTCCCATTCATGTAAAAGCAGTGACACAATGAATATTGATATAAATTTATGTAAAAAAATTCTTGAGTGCGCCATGCTGGCTGCAGGCGAACCGCTCAGTTTGGAACGTTTACAGCAATTATTTCCTGAAGAAGAAATGCCCGAACTTCAGGAAATTCGTGAGGTTTTAGAAAATATCAAATCAGATTGCCAATCCCGGGGGCTGAACCTTAAAGAAGTCGCCAGCGGATATTGTTTTCAGATTCAACCTCAATTACAGCCCTGGATTTCCAGATTGTGGGAAAAAAAGCCGCCGCGTTATTCGCGTGCGTTGTTAGAGACCCTGGCGTTAATCGCTTATCGTCAGCCGATTACCCGTGCAGAGATTGAAGATATTCGTTCGGTGAGTATTTCTTCTTCTATTTTCAAAACATTGATGGAAAGAGAATGGATCAGAGTTGCGGGTCATAAAGAAGTTCCTGGAAAGCCTGCTTTATATGCAACCACACAGCAGTTTCTGGATTATTTTAATTTGAAAAATCTGGATGAACTGCCCGCTTTGCCTGATCTTGAATCGGCTTTATGAGTGATAAAAGCGAAAAATTACAAAAAGTTCTGGCGCGGGCGGGTGTCAATTCCCGCCGCCAATGTGAAGCATTAATCAGCGAAGGTCGTGTGAGAGTCAATGGGCTCGTTGCAAAATTAGGCGATAGAGTGATAGAAGCCGATAAAATCAGTGTGGATGAGTATAATTTACCCAAACATGCTTTGGAGCATACAAAATCCCGTGTATTGATTTATCATAAACCTGAAGGTGAAATTTGTTCGAGATCTGATCCACAAAATCGTCCAACAGTGTTTGATCATTTGCCAATACTGCGAAAAGGCCGCTGGGTTGCTATAGGCCGATTGGATTTAAATACATCAGGATTATTATTATTTACCACTGACGGCGAACTGGCCAATCAGCTTATGCATCCGTCAGGTGAAATCGAGCGCGAATACGCTGTACGTATTTTTGGTGATGTGACTGATCAGATGATCAAAAATCTCAAGCGGGGCGTAGAGTTGGAAGACGGTGTTGCAAAGTTTAAAGATATTCAATTTAAAGGCGGTGAGGGCAGGAATAGTTGGTATCACGTTGTAATTTGTGAAGGCAGAAACCGCGAAGTGAGAAGACTGTGGGAATCCCAGGGCGGCGTTAAAGTCAGCCGTCTGATTCGGGTGAGATTTGGCGATATTATTCTGCCGCCCTTGTTGAGACCGGGTAAGTGGATAGAAATGGAAGCCAGAGAAGTTGAAGCATTAAAGAATGCTCTTTATAAATCATAGCAGATACTATATTATCTATTATATAGGTTATGTCAGCATAAGGGCTATTATAATGGATATTGTTTTTGTTATGCCTTCAGAGGTTTTAACGCAAATTGGCAAAGCTGCGAAAGAAAAAAGATTATCGCTTAATTTAACGCAGCAGCATTTATCTTTGCGTTCAGGTGTGAGCCTGGGTGCGTTAAAAAAGTTTGAACATACAGGAAAAATATCCCTGGAATCACTGCTCAAAATAGCCCTTATTTTAGACAGTCTGAAAGATTTTACAACCTTATTTAAACCAACGCCTCCCGCAGAATTTTTAACATTGCATCATTTACTCAAACAAAAAATTCGAAAACGGGGGAGAAAATGAAGATGGCTTTTCAACAAATTAATGCCATTAAAGTTAAATATAGCCGCGGGCAGTCACTTGTTCCGATGGGCACACTTGTTCTGAAAAATCGTAAATTTCTTTTTGAATATACGCCAGAATTTTTAGAAGAAGGATTACAGCTTTCGCCTTTTATGCTGCCTTTAAAGCCAGGTGTAATTGAGTGTAGGGATCGTGTATTTGATGGATTATTTGGTGTTTTCAATGACAGTTTGCCCGACGGATGGGGGCGTTTGTTGTTAGATAGAAAGCTTTTAAAGTTAGGCGTTAACCCAGAGAATTTAACATCATTAGACCGATTGCAATATGTTGGGAGTCGAGGGATGGGCGCGCTTTTTTATGAACCTGAAATAAAAGATATCCCGCTATTATCAAAAATTCAAGCGGATTTAGATTTAATTGCGAAAGAGTGTTTGGACTTTCAAGTGCACGATGAAGAAAAATATATAGATGATTTGTTGACAATGAATGGCTCTTCAGCAGGTGCAAGACCTAAGATATTGGTAAGATTGATTGATGCTAAAAATTCATTAGAGATGAGCAACAATACTTTTTTTGAAAAACATAATGATTGGATTATTAAATTCAGGTCTTCTAATGATCCCATAGATGTAGGGGCGATTGAATATGCTTATCATCTAATGGCGATTGAGGCGGGAATGGATGTTCCTGAGGCTCGACTTTTTAAATCTAAAGAGGGTTCGGGATATTTTGGGGTCAAGCGGTTTGATCGTACAACATCTCAGTTTGTTCATATGCACTCAGTAAGCGGTTTATTGCATATTGATCATCGCATTCCCAGTTTTGACTATGAAACACTGATGAAGCTGATTCTTCATCTCACTAAAGATAAGTTTGAATGTGAAAAGCAATTTCGCCATACGACATTTAATATTTTATCGCACAATCGCGATGATCATGCTAAAAATTTTTCATTCTTGATGGATGAAAATGGCGTTTGGTGTTTATCGCCTGCTTATGATTTAATTTTTTCGGCAGGACCAGAAGGGGAACATTGTACGATGATTATGGGAGAAGGAAAAATCCCTGGTATTTCTCATCTTTTAAAACTTGCTGATGTTGCCTCTATAAAACATGAGCGGGCGTTGGAAATTATAGACCAGGTTAAAAACGCTGTTACAAAGTGGAAAATTTTTGCAGAAGAGGCTGGCGTCACACGTCAGTCATCCAATCGTATCCAAATTGCAATGGATTCTGTTTTTAAGTGGTTTTATTTATAATTTAAATTAAACAGGAGGAATATGTATGCAAATTGTTTTCTTATTCTATGATGGCATGACTGTTCTTGATGCGATAGGTCCGCATGAAATTCTTTGGCGGTTGCCTGGCGCAACAGTACAGCGTGTTGCACACCGTTCAGGGCCGATACGTTCCGAAAGTTGTGGATTAGCATTAAATGCAGAATATGCACTTTCTGAAATATCCCGGGCGGATATATTGGTTGTGCCGGGTGCAGGAAATGCGGCGGCTTTGCGGGAATATCCAGAAATACTGGCCTGGATACGAGCGATTCATGAATCAACAACCTGGACGACATCCGTATGCACGGGTAGTCTCATCCTTGGAGCCGCAGGTCTTTTGACTGGATTGCGTGCAACATCACATTGGGCTGTCCTTGATCGTTTGCATACCTGGGGCGCTGAGCCCGTGAAGCAACGCATTGTTGAAGACGGGAAAATCATTACAGCAGCGGGTGTGTCTGCCGGAATTGATATGGCATTGATGCTTGCCGCAAAAATCTCAGGACAACAAGCCGCTGAAACACTTCAACTTGGTATAGAATATGATCCTGCCCCGCCTTTTGATTCGGGTTCACCCGAAAAAGCTTCGCCAGAAATCCTTGAAGCATTGCGAGCAAGATTGATGATGAAGTTTGAGAAGGAATAGAGAAAAAAGAAATAATTTTCATGTGCGGTTCCAAATAGTTCTTGTAGTGGAGTAGCCTGAATAAGCGGTTGTTTTATGTGCATAGGTAATAATATATCTAATTCTTTCAGTAGGCTTAATAAATCTCCTGAAAGCTTTTTTTCATCCAGAACAGCGCCAGAAGAATCATCTCCGTCGAATCGTACAAATTGTATATAATCGCCAGATATATGATATAAAGGATTTTTTCCAAACAGCAAAATTCCCGCATGAGTAGGGCAGTCTCTATCTAAATCATAAAATCGCAAAGAGATCCAATTCCAAATCATCGAGATGACTTCCCAGGCAGGCTTGTGCGTCAAACGTTTTGGCGAGTGAAGCACGGTGTGGCGTATTTTCAATCCTGTCGGATTCCGGATCAGTCAGTAATTCGCTTAATTGCTCATCTGTCAGCATAAAGATTATCCTGCAAAACATATATTTGATATTATGACTGAATTTTAAAATTATATCATATAAAATTCATGTTCTCATGATCATAACCACGGGAAACTGTAATAACGGGAGTAAAATTACCATGACAACTGCACTTTATCCTGCAAAAATTTGGAAAGAAGATAATGTATTTTATGTTCAATTTCTGGATATAAAAAATGCTTTTACCTATGGAAATACATTGGATGAAGCAAAAGAAATGGCTGCGGATGTATTGACGACATTGTTTTCTTCTTATATTGAAGAAAATATTCCTATTCCTAAACACAGCGACAAACATGGAAAAGATATTTATCAGATTGCGCCAGATGCTAAAATTCAGGCAGCTATCCTTTTACAGATGGCAAGCCATTCAAAGTCTCGAAAAATGATTCGCACAAAAATTAAATTTGCACAGGCGAATATCACCCTGAACCAACTGCAAAAAGCTGCGAAAGCGCTTGGCAGAAACCTTGTCCTTGAGTTGATTTAAACCATGAAAAAACCTCTTTTGCTTTTGATCCTCGATGGCTTTGGCTATCGGGAGAATTTGAAATATAACGCCATTGCCAATGCCAATATGCCCGCGTGGAAAAAACTATGGGCAGAATATCCGCATACTTTGATAGAAGGCTCGGGTCATGCGGTAGGCCTTCCGGATGATCAGATGGGCAATTCTGAAGTGGGTCATTTGAATATGGGCGCCGGGCGTGTCGTTTATCAGGAATTAACGCGTATCGACAAGGCTGTCGAGGACGGCGAGTTTTTCAAAAATCCGGTATTTAATCAGGCTTTGGATCAAGCCAAAGCTGAAAATAAGGCTGTTCATATATTGGGCTTATTATCTTCAGGCGGTGTGCACAGTCATGAAAGTCATATCGAAGCGATATTAAAATTAGCACTGGATAAAAAATTGCCCAATATGTATGTCCATGCTTTTCTGGATGGGCGGGATACCCCGCCGAAAAGTGCGCTGCCGTCATTGGAAAAAATCGAAAAAATACCAGGCGTTCAGATAGCCGCCATCATGGGACGATATTATGCAATGGATAGAGATAAGCGCTTAGAGCGCACAGAAGCAGCGTTTGATTTGTTGGCACATGCTAATGCGGATTACACTGCGCAATCTCCAAAAGAAGCTTTAGAGTCAGCCTATGCGCGCGGCGAAACAGATGAATTTGTCAAACCGACTGTCATACATTCTGTCAAGATCTTACCAGACGATTTGATCATCTTTATGAACTTTCGTACCGACCGTGCAAGGCAGCTGACGCGCATGTTCTTAGATAATGGCTTTGAGCATTTTGTGACGTTAACACAATATGCTGATGATCTGCCAACGCAGGTTGCGTATCCACCGCAGTCTTTAAAAAATACTTTGGGTGAATATTTATCTCATCTGGGACTTAAACAATTTCGCACAGCTGAAACTGAAAAATATGCGCACATCACTTTCTTTTTTAATGGCGGGATTGAGAAGCCTTATCCTGGTGAAGAGCGTGTGTTGATTCCATCTCCCAAAGTGGCGACGTATGATTTGCAGCCTGAAATGTCGGCGCCAGAATTAAC
>Ga0206909_1086_pt1 | contig 19156 bp, 13 predicted proteins | sample Alteio_BWOrgHeat_76_FD_152943 | JGI IMG/M metagenome (GOLD analysis project Ga0206909, IMG submission 152943) | Enriched cells from forest soil in Barre Woods Harvard Forest LTER site, Petersham, Massachusetts, United States -... | ecosystem: Environmental > Terrestrial > Soil > Temperate forest >...
TTCTATGGTTGAATGGTGCTCACAGCATGTTTATAAACTATCTGTGTCACCATGTTTTTAAGAAAAAGACTATGTTCATCAACGCCAACAAGAATACCCGTTAACTTGATGCCATTTTTAAGAAAAACAGCGGTGGGTTTTTGCGTTTCAATTAAATTATTCACAAAATCCTGTTCAAACAACAATTCATTAGACATGATCAATCTCCGTATTTTAGTGGTACAGCTTCTTCAAAAGACAGCATTATACATAAATTCTCAAAAAATTTGTAAAATATTTATCAGCAAAAATCATTTTTTAGCACAAGGTCATCTCATTTTGTTATCATGTATCTTTTTCAGTTTACAGATTAATTTTTTTGTATAGGGATATTACAATGTACCAGATTCAAACACTCCAATCCGAGTATCTTGCTGCTCTGATCAAAATCCAAAAGCCTGTAATGCTCTATTTTAAGAACGGCGCCAGACTTCATGGCACACTAACAGGCATGACTGATGAAGTCATTTTTTTCAATCACGGTATCACAGATTATTTTTACAAGAAAACCATTCATGCAGTTATTCCTATCAATTTATCTACTATTAAAACTTAAAACGCGATCGTCACTGGGGACTTGTCCGCAGTGACGGTCGCATTCTTCAATAATACTCTCTTTGAGAGCCTGATTTTACAGGCTTTTTATCCAAAATACTGTCACTCAAACCAGAGGACAGACACTTTTTTTCTCTTATATCGTAGAGTTACTCTACCCGCTCAGCAGTCATCTCTTTGCAGCATTTTGCTGCAGTTTTTGCTCCAACGGCGCAACAACTGAGATCTAACACTGAGCCTGTTAGGCAGCCTTCCTGGTGCAAAGGCGGACGTGGCCGCAATATTCCCATTCTCACTGAAGAACAACGTTATTGGCTGGACAAAGCCAAAGAAATTGCAGGTAAGTTTGGCAATTCTCTTATTCCACCTGATAAAAATTATATTCAGCATAGATATCTCTATGATAAACAAGTCCAACATGCAGGATTAAAAAATCTCCATGGACTTAGACATGCTTATGCCCAAAGGCGATATAAAGAACTCACAGGCTGGGAAGCGCCGATTAACGGCGGGCCAACGTCAAAACAACTCACACCGGAACAAAAAGAGATTGACTATCAGGCAAGGATTTTAATATCAGAACTCTTAGGTCATAGCAGAGTGGTAATCGTCAAAAATTATTGCTCTTGAGTTAGTGGTCGATCAAAAGGTTCTCATTCAGGCACTAATTACCGCTAAATTTTTTTAGTTTTTAGAATGAAATTTACTTTTTCTTTTCATTTTTAATAATATCATTATCTAGCAATGCTCGTGACATGACAACCACAGCCGACAATTTTTTAGATTGAGGATGATTTTGCATGTAATTTATAAAAGCCGCTTTTGCAGTAGCGTAAAATATATTAGAATTGACGGGTGAATAGACTTCGCTTACATATAATCCATCTACGTATCCAACTATATAAGCATCACATATCGTAGCAGCTATATTATTTTCATTATTAATAGCAGCTTGCTCAAGTAAACTCTGCTTTCCATATGCAAAATCATCTTTTATTCTGGCTACTGCTGCTGGATCACCCATACAAAAATTGTAAACTTGATAGGCTGAAAAAGTATTTGTGTTTCCATGAACAGAAAAAGGAAGCATAACTAATAAAGTAATTTTTAAAACCCTTTTTAAAAATAAATTCATTTTAATTTTCCTGCTCCATACTCTATAACAAAAGACATTGCCCATAAACTGTCTAACACATTGATCAGAGCCATCCCAGAGAACCCCCATTTTCTGACTTCTATATGGTTTCTACATGAGCATGGCTTCTACATGAAAATTTTGTATTTTTGATCTGGTACACCTAAAATAGAGATAGCAGTACCTCTTGCTTTCGTCATATTAAGTAATTTCATATCATCCGCCTCTTTCTGAAAAATTTTAGGTAAAATTCAAAAAAGCACGTAATACCAGATCAATACACTACCTCATGAAACAAGTAATATTAAAAAAAGGTTTAAAAATTATTTGAAATTCTGAAAGCTATTATTTAATGTTTATTTTAGTGTGAAACTTTGTTCTTGTCCAGGAGGATATATTTTTTTCAGAAAAAATGCCATAAAACCCTTATCATACAGACATTTCAGAAGTTTTCTGTCAGGTTTTATATAGTATGATAAATTATCGTGTTTTATAGAATAAACCTCATTAATCACTGGTCTGCAAGTTTAAATTTTTCTTTTCCAGTATGGAACGAAATCTTTCACAATATTTATGATTTTCACAAAATCGAATAAAATTATTCATATTAGGTATAGTTGTAGAGATACATTTAGCTTGGAGGATATGCACCATGACAGATACCAATAACCATACCAAAAACCCCCATGCTCATGATATGGTCTTCAAGAACGCCATGCAGGATTTACGGGTGGCAAAGGATTTTTTTGAGCATCATCTGCCAAAAGAATTACAAACTAAAATTAAACTTGACAGTCTGCAACTTTGTAAATGCTGATGAAACATGTCCGGTCACGTGAAATGCTTTCTGTTCTGGAAGGAGTTTCGGATATTTTCAAGGATTTAGCAGCGCAGAATGCAGAAAAATATATTTTGGGTATGCTACAATATTTGGTAGAAAAATCAGATATTGCAGATAAAATACGGTTCGAACGATTTTTAAAAATGAGTCTGCCACCCCCATTAGAGGAAAAGTTTATGACGCTTGCACAAATTTGGCAAAATGAAGGATTTGAAAAAGGAATTCAACAAGGAATACAGCAAGGAAAGGAATGCAAAAAGGTGAGTTAAAAGGTGAAAAAACGCTTTTGACTAAATTATTAAAACAACGTTTTGGCGTTGTGGACACAGAATATTTATCGAAAATTGAACTGGCGGATGCCAAAATCTTATTGCATTGGGCTGAGAAAATTTTGGAAGCTAAAACATTGGATGATGTTTTTGGTACCTGGCATTAGCAGTAAACGAAATTAGTGAATAGCTTTCCATGAACAATCAAATCAATATTGAACAAAGTGACAGTGACACACAAACTGCTGAATTGAAATCAAATAGGGAAGCGCCTATCAACGATGGACCGACTTCAAAGCAATTAACGCCAGAAGAGCAAAAACAATACTGACGGAGACCGAGTGCGTTGGGCATAGTCTTATCAGTATTCTCAAAAATTATGGCTTATAAATATTATTGCCTGGATGAATATTCTGTAAATATCACAAAATATTTCACTTATCAAAATTCAAAATTTGTGTTATTTTATCACAAAAACCAGCAAGCACAAATCAACAAAACTCTAACCTGTCCCAATAATCTCACCCCCAAAACCCATTCGTCATAGTTCGATATAAATTAATCCAGGCAGCACAGAACAGGAATACGGAAGTGATAGAGCAAGATCAAAGTGAATTGTTAAATCGATTGTTAAAGCTATCAGCAGAAGAAGATGTCATCAGCGCATTGAACAATAAGGCTTTTTTGCAGCCTTGGGAATATTCAGATGAAGCTTTATCTGATGCCATGACAAGATTGAAGCAATTCGGACTTGAAAATCCCTCAAAGCAGCATCTGACGCAGGCGGCATATCATTGTTATGCAGGGCATCAGCAAAAAAGATGTTCGACATCAGAAACGGAAAAAGCGGCGTGTTTAAAGCCTCGGACATCGATTTTTATCCCGGGACGGGGCTGGCATTATCTCAGCGATGCGCCGGACAGTGAGACAGGCCAATCGATGAGCCAGTGCGTCACAGGTAATGTCCTGGGCGGATTAACGGGCACCAGTAAAATCACTTTCTGCGGTGGGATTCATTTTAAGTTTAATCCTAAAAAACCCGGCATTGAGTATGCCATTCATGCGTTGGATACTTTGCTGTTTCCCGATCAGGCAGTGACCAATCCCAGTCTGTTTATCAAAATACGTTTGCCTGACGGCAAGATTGAAGAAGCGCTGGCAACCCAGACAGTCTATGGCAAAACAGCGGATAAACTCCCTGAAAAAGACCTGCAATTTGAACAAGCTCATTTTACGCAGCAATGTTTATTACAGATGCTTACCGCGCCGGGCGATGGCAAACTGGACAACTTTATTATCAGTCAGGACAAACTTGTCGGCATAGACAATGAAATGGCGTTTGAACCTGAAATCGTCAAGGGTGAAGGCCGCAAAGGCCATGTGACCTTTATCCATACGTTTTTATTTTTTCTGCCGCAGATGAAGAATTGTCTTGATAAAAATCTTATTGAGCAATTTAAAAACCTTTCTGTTGAAAAACTTTTTTTATTGTGGCTGAAAGAATTGGATGCCCGCAATGCTTTATACGAAAGACTGGCGCGTCCCAACTTAAAAATTGTTTTTGATCAGGGCGCTTTAAAAGCTGTTTATTTCAGATTAAAAAAAATACAACAGTTTTTTAAAACCACGCCTTTGGATCAGATCACAGGAGAAATGCTTTTTAAAGCTGTGATGCCGGAAGTCTTTGCCTATTATCAGGAACTGAATAAAAAGCTTGCCAATCAACCACTACAGAAAAAAATTGAAGCCTTGCAAAAGATAAAGGAAAAAAATATTAACCCTCAAGAAATTTTATCATTTGAGACGTTTGGGCTTATTTTACCGTCTTCAGATAAAATAATTACTGAATATCGCTTAAAAGTTACAGAGATATCTCGTCAAAACAAACATGCGCCTGTCGTTGCTGAAGAAAAGCCACTGCCCGAAGAAACGCCTAAAGAATGTATAAAAAATATAGTCACCTGGATAAATTTGCCCAGCATGAGCGAGAGTGAAAAGACCGAATTTTTTAATGAATTAAAATCTGGCGAATTGCCTGTGCAAAAACTTGAACTCATCGATGAAACCCTCACAGGCGAGAAATTATTAAATTTAACTAAAAAAGCAACGCTGTCTTATCTTTATCTTGAAAAAACCCAGGTCAGGCTCGAAGACTTGAAAAAGCTGATGAGTTTTCCCGGTTGTGCGGGACTTGAACTCTGTCTGGGTGAAAACATTCATTTGGGACTGGAAGCCTGGCAATATTTATTGCATAGTCCTTTATGCAGTCATTTTTCATTGAAATTGCCCAATGGCGAAATTCTCTGTCTCAAGGGCAAAAGCGCTTCAGATACTCAGATTCATCCATCAACCTATCTGCAGATTTTGAGCCAGCAAAAAAGAACACTGGAAAATAAAGCGCATCTCCAACTTATTGAAACTTTATTGGTTCAGGAAGGTTATCCCATTAAAAGCTTTGAAGCCTGTTTATTCAAACAAAACGATAAGACGGCTTCGCGGTTTATTGTTTCCAGTCTTCGCAGTCTTATTATTATGCTCGAAAACCGTAATGCTTCGCCTGAGCAGTATCTGGATTATTATCTCAAGCTCGACAAGCCATGGCGTCAGGTTTTTTATCAGCAGATTTCACAGGAAGTTTTGAATAAAGACCGATGCCAAAAAATACAAAATATGATTGGCGAATATCCGGATAGCGATGGCGAGCGTCGATTAAACCCCATCAAAGAAAAACAGTTTCGACAGCAGCTGACCCAGCTTGTTGAAAATACGCCGAAATCTCTACTGCCTAAAGAAAAAGTATCTATCGAAGGCTTAACGCCAGGCAAAGCCTGGCTGGATAAAAATCTCACCAAAAATTTGATTTTCGAAGATTGGCTGACTGAAGACAATTTTAATTTCAAGCGTAAGAAAGAAAAAACAAAAGAACCAGAAAAATCAGCAAAACTGGAAATCAAAATAAACAATAATAATAACAATGCTATAGACAATCCAGAAAGTGACAAAACCACCAGCAGCGTACAACATGGCAATCACCTGGTGATACCTATAAATTACAAAAACTGCCAATTCCATTGTAAAATTCTGCCGGATTTTCCTGGCATGGAAATTGCCTATAGCCTGCTTACTCAAAGAATCATGGGCAAAGGTTCACCGCAGGTTGAATTATGGAAATGGACGTATGGACAGCACACTTATCCTGTTTTGGTTTCTGAAACCATTGAAGGAGAAAATCTCACACCGCAATTATTAAAAGACTATCCATTGGAAGAATTGAGTTATCAGCAGCATGTCTTAATGTCAATGTTAGTCAATCCCGGGGACGGCAATCCCGGGAATTTCATCGCTCAAAAAATCAAAGCTTCAGACGGCAGCGTTAAACTGCGATTAGTCAGTATAGATAATGACCGCTTGTTTGCCCCGCCTTTTGAAGCTGGCAAGCTGCGCTCAGCAACCATCATTTACTGTTTCAATGAAATCACATCGCCATTACACAAAGATTTACGTAAAATATTTTTATCGCTCAACGCGTATGAAGTCTTAAGCTGGTGGTTAAATTCTCTGCAAACGCTCAATCAGCAATATTGTGAAATATTTACGCCTCAGGAACTTGAAAAGTTCATGTCAGGAAAATTGGAAAATACGTCCTCTTATTTGCTCACGATGCTCAAACGTGACACTGTTGCGGAGCTCTTTCGCAAAATCAAAACCCTGCAATATTGGCTCAGCGTTGATCCCCAGATGACCTTGATGGATTTATTGTCCAAAATCCAGCCTTCGCTTGCAAACCACTATCAGCAAATGCGTCTGCAATATGACGAACCTATCAGACGCTTTGAAGAAGCGGTCAAAAATGAATACAAACGCGAAGAAATCCAAGGCGTGAAGCGATACACCAGCACCATGCACATGGGGCAATATCTTAAAATGCAGGGTAGAGAAGTCACCAAAGATAAAACTGTCGAAAGCTACTGGAAACAGGATTTTGCCCAGGCCAAAAAAGAGCTCAAGGACTTAAGCATCAGTCGTGAAGCGATAGAATTAGCCAAACTCCAGCTGATACAAGGCAATACCAAAGGCTTTGATGATTTGCCTGAAGCGTATGCCCAGGAAGAAGTCATTGCAGGCATGGATTTTAACCGCGACATCCGCAATCAACGCGGACTGCCCGATGAAAAACGACAACAAGAAATCATCCTGCTGATTATTAACAGCAAAGGCTTAAAATCGCTGGAAAGGCTAACTATTCAGCATTGTGCGATTACCGATGGGCAGCTGGATAAATTTTTAAAACGATTACCTCAACTAAGAATATTAAAAATGACCAATTGTCCTCATGTTAATACCACTTTTTATGAAACCTATTATTATTCGGGTTGTAATCTTTACAGCAAAGTATTAGAAGAATGTGTTTTGCAGGATATGAAAGGATTGGAATATTTTAGCATTACTTTACATACTCTAAAATATCTTTCCCTCAAACAAGCACCCAATCTCAAGGCATTTTATTTTTACAGCAACAGTGTGACACAACTTCGCCTTAGCGATGTGTCCCAATGCAATCAATTTGACATCTATGCTGAAGAATTGCAAGAAGCCGATTTCAGCGGCGATAGTTTATTAACTGATTTGCATTTGCAAAAAATTGTTCTCCAATGCCAAAACCTTAAACAGATGAACTTGCAGCGTTGTGATAAACAAAAAATAAATTACCTTGCGCTTAAAGAAATATTGCCTGTGTTCGCTGAAAAAATGGCGCAAAATGAAAAAGAGGCAAAATACCTAGAATCTGTTGCAGGAGAATTAAGCCTTATTGCGGGCAATCAAACCAAAGCAATCAGATTTAACGAAAAATCACATATTTCAGGTTGGCTTTGGAAATGTTTCTGTAATATTTTAACAGAAAATATTACAGTGGTAAAATTTGAAGTTAGTGGTTGTGCTGTTAATGATGAGGATATTATATTATTTGCAAAAATGCTTGAAAAAAATCAAACTATAACAGATATTGAGTTTGGAGCTATCGACGCGAGTGATAAAGGAGTTATTGCTTTGGCTAATATGCTTAAAAAAAATTATACTGTGACAACAATTTTTATTTTTTCCACAAAAATTACCAACAATAGCGCTATTAATTTTGCTAAAGTGCTCGAACATAATAAAACTGTGATAGAAGTTGGTTTTCTTGGAGGCCTTGGTTTAGGTGATGATGGAATTATAGCTTTTGCACAAATGCTTGAACATAATCAAACTGTAAAGAAAATTGCACTTGGAGCAAATTGTGGAAATAGCGGCATTATTGCTTTATCTAAAGTAATTAAGCTCAATCGACCCATAGAAAAATTATGGATAATTGGAATATCATATGGCGACGAAGGTGTCATACGTTTAGCTGAAGCAATCGAACATAATCAAACCACTAAGGAAGTTCTGCTTGCTAGTAAATATATTGGAAATAACAGTGCTATTGCTTTGGCCAAAATGCTTGATAACAATCCGAATATAGCTGAAATTTGTATAACAGGCTTATATATTAATGATGTTGGCGCTGAGGCATTATTTGATGTGTTAAAAAAAAATAATACCATAAAAAAAATTGATCTTTACGCTAATAATGTTAATTCTTATCTACAACTATCCTTCGTAAACGATAAGCGATTTAAATTCAATGAATTAGGCTTTTTAGGAAAAGCGGGACTTTTTGCAGCTGAAATTGGTGCATGCTCATTTCTAATAAATCTTAACAACAAAATGAATGATATAATGTTTTATAATATTGATTCTAAAACAGAATATACACAAAATTTTTTCCAACTCAACCCCTTCACCTTCTTCTCCGAACATGCTGACCGCGAAAATGCGGTATGTTACGCACAAAATCATCAGCAGCAACTCAATCTAGCCTTAAAAAAAGCGCTGGAAAGCTGGGAAAATGAAAAGGAAATCATAGATTTGAAGAAGAAAAGTACAGAACTGTCATCAGCAGCACAATCATTTGGATTTAAGTGCAAGTCTATTGCCAAAAATGGCAATTGCTTGTTTGAAGCAGTTTCGCAGCAACTTAAAGTCATTCTGCCCAATCAAAAACAACATCACTTCAGCCATCTGGAGCTGCGCAAAATGGCAGTGAGCTATATCATGAAACATCAGGAATTTTACGAAAATTTTGTTGAAGACCATAATTTTGCGAGTTTTATCCATAAAATGGGATTACCGGGCACATGGGGAGAGCATATAGCCTTAAATGCTCTGGCGCATATTTTAGATATGACGATTGTGGTGGTGAACAGTGATAACAGTCCGCCTGTTGTCTTGAAAAAGCCCAATGCACAGGGGATTATTTATCTTGGCTATGAGGTTAATTTGCATTATCAGGTATTAGAGCGGGATTTGAACGTCGTTGCTCAACATAATATACAAGCCTATATCGACAAAGCGGATTTTATGGAAGAGCCCAAAAAACTACAATTTACGCTTTAGGCAGATTGCTTAAGGAACAACTTCCCAAACTTCCTACAACCAACCGTCATTGCGAGGGCGAAGCCCGAAGCAATCCAGGATTTTATTGATAATTGAGGTAAGATTTCAATTCAATCTTGCTCTGGATTGCTTCGCCTTCACTGCGTGAAGGCTCGCAATGACGCCGAGGGTTGGGAAGTTATTTTGCTCACATTCCTAAACATCACATTCCAAAATTTCTGTTGCCGATATTAGTATTATTTGTTGCTTTGTCTTCGATCTGAAGTTTTAGTAATGTTTCTGATTCCAGAACACTTATTTTTTGTTCAAGGCGGGTTATTCGAAATTCCAGTTTTTGTCCAGCCATTTTTTTAAGCGTTTTATGCTGGGTTTCTAAAAACAACTTCGTTTTCTCAGGCGCGGTATCAACAGGACGCTCGCCCTTCTTATTTCTGATTTTATAATCAGCGCCTTGTTCCATCAGCGTTTTTAGATAGTCCAAACTTTTTTTGTCCTTAATGGCCAAATGGAGCAGCGTATTGCCATTTTTATCCACAGGCGCATTAATGCTGTTTTTTTGATTGTCGTGTGCTTCACCCGAGGACTTTTCTGAGGGTGATTTTAGTAAAGTTGCCTGTAAATGTATAATTCCCCATGGCAAACACCCTGCCGATTGAAAAAGCGCTAATTCATTATAGACATATTGTTCTCCTGGTTTGGTGGGATAGTAAGATATTTCATTTGGACTATTGCTGGCCGGAACAACAGGCACAAAATGCGCATCATATTGTTTATAATTATTTTTGGCTCTCAATTTAGGCATATCGCCATCCATCACAGGATAAGCCGCAAAACACCCTACCCAGTTCAGCAATAAAGCGCCTTTGCTATAAACCCGGTTCGCATAGGCAGGATGCTGTGTAAAATAAAACCCTTTACCAAAAAATCCATCATCCATCTTTGATAAATTGGCATAGCCTGTTCTAAAAATGCTGTCCAAAATAGCAGGATCTGTTCCATGCCAAACCGGCAACAGTTTGACTGCCGAATAAGCCATCACTTTGTAGGGCACCGTTATTTCTTCAAAACTTGCACTGATTTTGGCGCGCCACTTAATTTCCCGGGAACTTTTTCCTGCATCAGTATCTTCTTTTTCCCAATCCGGCATAAAAGCAGGATTACCTTTCTTTTCCTGGAGTCCTTCGAGATATGATTCAAATAGATTGAGCATTTTAGGATTATATACAACATCCACCCTGCCTATGTCATAACCAGGCACAGGACAAACTTTATAGTACGTTATTACTCTCTTCAGTTCTTCTTCTCCAGCGGGAATATAAACATACTTCCCATCCTTCTCTTTAAAAGTAGGTTTTATAAGACGATTGAAATGCCAGGGTTTATTTTCTTCCACCAGAAATGCTCCTCACCTTTAAAATTTATTCTGGTTTACATTTGGAGATTGAGAAATGATTTCTGCTTTTTTTGTTTCCTTATCTTTGTTTTCATAATTTTTAACTTTTTCTTCCAGAAAGCTAATTCTCTTATAGAGTGTTGCCAATTTCTCCTGCTTTGCATCTTTATGCGCTCTTTCCATCGCATACAATAGCTTTGTGTTATTGATTAAATCTATAGGCCTTTTATTTTCCTGGTTGCGCTCCTTGTAATAAGCGCCTTTCTGAATCAGAAGCAATAGAATTTCTTCAGGTAATTTCATCTGTAAGGCCAGATGCAGCGCATTATTTCCCTGACTGTCTTTATTATTGGGGTTGGCGCCTTTTTCAAGCAAATACTTGATCATATCTATATCTTTGTCTTTGTCTTTTACTGCCCTTTGTAAGACAGAAACGCCGTTGTTATTTTTAACATCCAATGAAGCGCCTGATTGCAATGCCAAATCGATCAATTGGCTGTCTTTGCTTTCAACTGCGATATGAATCAAAGGACGCGGTTGATTTTCGTCTGAAGGACAAGGCAGCCCTTTTCTTAAAAGCAACTTAACAGTTTCTATATGTTTGTTTTCAGCGGCAATATGAATAAGGCTCTTGTTAGTTGTGCTTTTTGTTTGAATATTTGCGCCAAAAAACAGCATTTTTTCTATGTTTTCATGATCTCCATTTTTAACGTAAACCATCAGTTTTTCATTTAACCTGACCGGATTCCAGTCATTCGGACGTTTGGCTTCTGTGACGGGTTTAAGCATTTTTTCTGTGTGCAGAAAACTCAACAATTCATCTAAAACAGCTTGATCTTTAGCCGAAAATGCGGGCATCTCACAAATCAACTGGAATATATTTCTGCCCCTTTCCAAGGGATAAAGGTAAAATCGCACATCTTTTTTTAGCATGGCTTTAATGCCTGCAATGTTTTTTGTTCGAATATCTTCAAGCAAGGCTTTTCTATTGTGATCTGGCAAATACACTTCGGCTTTATGTTGAGGGCAACGTTCCAGATATTCTTCTACCATGACTTGTGTAGTGATATCGTCTTCCAAATCAGCAGAATACAAGCGTTGATTGCTGACAGGACTGTTTTTGCCATCTTTAATACATTGTACTATCAATTCTTTCTCATAGACAATTCCATCTTTGGCTTTGACAGGTTCAAATAGTATCATTTTTGAAATGGGACAAATGAATTCTTTGGGAATGGCGTTACCAGATAAGTTTTCTTCCACTGCATAATCTCCTTTAATAAGTAAAAATTAATACAAATATAAAATATTTTATTTAATTTTACTGTATTTTTATTTATAGTATATGAAAGCCTTCATACTCTTTGTTTGTATTATTCACATTCAATATTTCCATCCGCCGCTCACCAGAAGGCGTATCCAGCGCCTGTGCGCGGTCTATGAAATCTTCTATGGATTTTTCAGGCGCGATACTTAAATCGCGCTCTAATCTCTGATAATGCGCATCGACCTCATAACCCAGATAGATTATCCCCTGTGCGTGCGGTTTTTTCAAGACAATAGGCGCTGAGCCGTCACTGTTAATCACGACGATTGTAACATTTAAAACATGCGCCAGCGCATTCAATGCGGTATTTTCTGCCCAGGTTCCCGGCATACTCATTTTGTGAATAAAACTGGCAAAGCTGTGGTCTTCGACAAAATTCTCATAAAATTCCTGATGTTTCATTAAAAAAGCCACAGTCAATTTTCGCAACTCTTTATGATCAAAATGGTCTTTTTTGTCCTTCAGGATCACTTTTAGCTGTTCTGAAACCGCTTCAAACAAACAGTTGCCGCTTTTAGGGATAGGGTTACACTTAAACCCAAATGATTGTGCGACTTTTTGTAATTCCAGACTCTTCTTGTCATCCAGATCATCATTTGCTTTAGAGGCTTCCCACACTTCCAAGGATTTTACTAAAGATGCATATAACTGCTGCTGATGATTTTGTGCAAAAAATAGAGTGTTTTCGCGGTCAGCGTGTTCGGAGAAGAAGGTGAAGGGATTGAGTTGGAAATAATTAGCTTCATAATTTTCATCAGAAATGAATTTTTTGGAGCCTACGATGGTAACCATTATAGTAAGTGCTTTGAGAATTGCTACAATAACTGTACCTTCTTCATCGGACTCAAGGTCAATGCGATTATTTTTCCATAAAATTTTATAAATACCACTACTGCTGATATTATTGGCGCCAAGCCGAATGTCCCTTAGGACATTATTTTTTTGAAGCATATCGATTAGGGCGGCAGCACCTTTATCACCGATGTTGTTAAATGCAAGGTTAATTTCTCTGATAGTTTGATTTTTTTCAAGTGCTTGAGCCAAAGCGATCACGCCTTGGTCGCCGATGCTGTTAGCCTCCAAAGAAATTTTTATGACGGTTTGATTTTTCTCAAGCGAATGCGCAAGCTGTATGGCATCTTTATCATTAAGTTGGCGGCAACCCGAAGCTTTAATTTCTTTCACTGAAGCATTATCTGCCAACGCAATACACAAGCATTTCCAAATCCAGCCTGAAACACTTTCATTCGCCTCAACATCTAATATTTTAGTTTGATTTCCTGCAATACCACTTAATATTCCTGCGGCTGATTTTAAAAATTCCGTCTCTTCTTGATTTTGCGCAACTTTCTCAGCAAATACAGGCAAAGTTTCTTTCAGCGCAAGATAGCTTATTTTTTGTTCATCGCAACGCTGCAAGTTCATTTGTTTGATGTTTTGACATTGAAGAACGATTTTTTGCAGATGCCAATCAATTAATAAACTATTCCCGCTAAAATCTGCTTCCTGCAATTCTTTGGCATAGATGTCAAATTGATGGCATTGGGGCGCATCACTGAAACGAAGCTGCGTCACGCTGTCGCTGTAGAAATAAAAAGTCTTGAGATTGGGCGCTTGTTTGATAGAAAGATAACGCAGCGTATGAATTGTTAAACTAAAATCTGTTAAGCCGCGCATGTCCTGCAGGATACATTCTTCCAAAACTGCATTTTTGATTTTTTTCTTAAGCATCGTTTGATAAAAAATGGTGTTGATATTTTGACAATTGGTGAGTTTTAAAGTTCTCAGTTTGGGCAACTGTGATAGAAGTTGTTCAAGTTGTCCATCGGTAATGGCGCAATGCTGAATAATCAGTCTTTCAAGATATTTTAAACCCTTACTGTTGATAATAAGCCATATCAGTTTTTGCTGCTGTATTGCATCAGGCATTCCTTTATGGTCTCGAATTTCTCTGTTAAAATCAATGCCGGCGATCACTTCTTCCTGAGCATACGCTTCAGGCAGATCATCAAAGCCTTTGGTATTGCCCTGTACCAGTTGAAGCTTGGCTAATTCTATCGCTTCGCGGCTGACGCTTAAGTCCTTGAGTTCTTTTTTGGCCTGGTCAAAATCCTGCTGCCAGTATTTTTCGACAGTTTTGTCTTTGGTGACTTCTCTGCCCTGCAGCTTGAGATATTGTCCCATGTGCATGGTGCTGGTGTATCGCTTCACGCCCTGGATTTCTTCACGTCTGTATTCGTTTTTGACGGCTTCTTCAAAGCGTCTGATAGGTTCGTCATATTGCAGGCGCATTTGTTGATAGTGATTCGCGAGAGAAGGCTGGATTTTGGACAATAAATCCATCAAGATCATCTGGGGATCAACGCTGAGCCAGTATTGCAGCGTTTTGATTTTGCGAAAGAGTTCGGCAACGGTGTCGCGTTTGAGCATCGTGAGCAAATAGGATGAGGTATTTTCCAATTCTCCTGACATGAATTTTTCAAGTTCTTGTGGCGTAAATATTTCGCAATATTGCTGGTTGAGCGTTTCCAGCGAATTCAGCCACTCGCTTAAGACTTCATAGGCATTGAGCGATAAAAAAGTCTTTCGCAAATCCTTATGTAAGGGCAATTGCATTTCATTGAAACAATAAATGATCGACGCGGCACGCAGTTTTCCCGTTTCAAAAGGCGGAGCGAACAAGCGGTCATTGTCAATGCTGATTAGTCGCAGTTTGATGCTGCCGTCTGAAGCCTTGATTTTTTGGGCAATGAAATTACCCGGGTTGCCGTCTCCAGGATTGACCAGCATTGCCATTAAGACATGCTGCTGATAGCTCAATTCTTCCAATGGATGGTCTTTTAATAATTGCGGCGTGAGATTTTCTCCTTCGATGGTTTCAGAAACTAAAACAGGATAAGTATGCTGCCCATATGTCCATTTCCATAATTCAACCTGAGGCGAACCTTTGCCCATGATGCGGTTGGAAAGCAGGCTATAGGCAATTTCCATGCCAGGGAAATCTGGCAAAACTTTACAGTGTAACTGACTGTTTATGTAATGGATGGGTATCACCAGATGATTGCCGTGCTGTACGCTGCTGGTGGTTTTGTCTGTTCCCGCTTTCGCGGGAATGACGTTTTTTTCCGCTTCTTCTACTGCTTTTGTCTCTTTTGTTTTTTCTTTCTTGCGCTTGAAGTTAAAATTATCTTCGACGCTTTGAGGAACAGTATAACCTTTTACCGCCGCAATTTCTTCAAAAATGGTTTTATTTTTATTGCGAGAAACCCATAGCTGGGCGCCATGTTCAAAATTCAATAAATTTAATTGTCCATTTTTGTTGGGCAGTAATGTTAACTGCGGTTTGCCTTCATGAGATAAGCCGTAAACATAAAAAAACGAAGGTACGTCGCATTGTTTAATCAATGAAGGAATGGCTTTTTTTTGTTCCATTGCCCATTTAAAAAGCTTTTCTTGCGTGAGAGATTCGCCTTTGACCAACAGCGCCTGAATGCCAAACTCTTCAACAGGATTTTTGGCAATAATCCAGCCTTCATTAATCAGTTTTTTTGTCAGGTTTTTATCCAGGCACGCTTTGCCTGGCGTTAAGCCTTCGATCCTGATGCTTTCCTGTGGCAGCAAGGGTTCAGGATGGTCTTCGGTAATATTGCTCAGCTGTTTCCTAAAGTGCTGTTCTTTTACGTCGCTTAACCGACGCTCGCCATCGCTATCCGGATATTCGCCAATCAGATTTTGTATTTTTTGACAGCGGTCTTTATTTAAAACTTCCTGTGAAATCTGCTGATAAAAAACCTTACGCCAAGATTTGTTGAGTTTAAGATAATACTCCAGATACCGCTCCGGTGAAGCTTCTCGGCTTTCTAACATGATAATCAGATATCGAAGGCTGGAAACAATGAACCGCGATGCGGTCTTATCATCTTGTTTGGATAAACAGGCTTCAAAGCTTTTGATGGGATAGCCTTCCTGGATTAACAACTTTTCAATAGCGCGAAGATATTCCGGTTTTCCTTTTTGTTGGCTTAAAATTTGTAAATAAGACGATGGCGCAGGAGCCTGTAAGGCAGAGATATTTTTGCTTTTAAGCATCAATATTGTGCCGTCAGGCAGTTTAAGCGAGACTTCAGTAAATAAAGGACTGTGCAATAAGTATTGCCAAGTCTCCAGTCCCAAATGAACATTTTCACCCAGACAGAGTTCAAGCCCCGTGCAGCCGGGAAAGCTCATCAGCTTTTTCAAGTCTTCAAGTTTGATCTGGGTTTTTTCAAGGTAAAGATAATACAGCGTGGCTTTTTTAGTTAAATTTAATAATTTCTCGCCCGTGAGGGTTTCATCGATAAGTTCGAGTTTTTGTACAGGCAATGCACCAGATTTTAATTCATTAAAGAATTCTGTTTTTTCTGTTTCGCTTAAATCAGACAAGTTGAACCAGTTTGCCATGTTTTCAATTGCTTGTTTAGGCGTTTCTTCAGGGATGGGTTTTTCTTCAGCTATGGCAGGCAGTTGTTTTGTTTGGCGATAAATCTCTGTCACTTTTAAGCGATATTCTGTAGTGACTTTGTCAGAAGCTGGCGCAGAAAGATTGAGGACTTCAAAGCTTAAGGCGCCTTCATCACCGCGTTTGGTTTTTTGCAGGGCTTCAATTTTTTTCTGCAGCGGTTGATCAGAAAGCTTTTTATTGAGCGCCTGATAATAGTCGAAGACTTCAGGCATGACAGTTTTAAAAAGATTTTCGCCTGTAATCTCATCCAAATGCGTAGTTTTAAAAAACTGTTGTATCTTTTTTAATCTAAGATAAATAGATTTTAAAACACCCTGATCAAAAGTGATTTTTAAATGATTTCTATCCAGTCTTTCATACAAAGCATTGCGGGCATCCAGTTCTTTCAGCCACAATAAAAAAAGCTTTTCGACCGAAAGGGTTTTAAACTTTTCAATAAGATTCTTATCCAGACAGGCTTTCATCTGGAGCAGGAAAAACAAAAATGTATGGATATGCGTCACATGTCCTTTTTTGCCCTCGCCCTTGATAATTTCAGGTTCAAACGCTATTTCATTGTCTATGCCGACAAGTTTGTCCTGACTGATAATGAAATTGTCCAGCTTCCCATCGCCTGGTGATGTGAGCAGCTGTAATAAACATTGCTGCGTAAAATGAGCCTGTTCAAATTGCAGGTTTTCTTCAGGGATTTTATCCGCCGTTTTGCCATAGACTGTCTGGGTAGCCAACGCTTCTTCTTCAATCTTACCGTCAGGCAAACGGATTTTGATAAACAAACTGGGATTGGTCACTGCCTGATCGGGAAACAACAAAGTGTCCAGCGCATGAATGGCATATTCAATGCCTGGCTTTTTAGGATTAAATTTAAAGTGAATCCCGCCGCAGAAAGTGATTTTACTGGTGCCCGTCAATCCGCCCAAGACATTTCCTGTGACGCACTGACCCATCGATTGGCCTGTCTCGCTGTCCGGCATGTCACTGAGATAATGCCACCCTCTTCCCGGGATAAAAATTGATGCCCGAAGCTTTAAACACGCCGCTTTTTCCATTTCTGATGTCGAACGTCTTTTTTGCTGATGCCCTGCATAACAATGATATGCCGCCTGCGTCAGATGCTGCTGTGAGGGATTTTCAAGTCCAAATTGCTTCAGCCTTGCCATGGCATCAGATAAAGCTTCATCTGAATATTCCCATGGCTGCAAAAAAGCTGGATTATCCAAAACGCTGATGACATCTTCTTCTGCCGACAGCTTTAACAATCGATTTAACAACTCACTTTGATCTTGCTCTATCACTTCCGTATTCCTGTTCTGTGCTGCCTGGATTAATTTGCGGTGAATATGATGTTTGGGAGTTTGTATGAGGTTATTGAGGTGGGTTTTGGTGTTTTTTTGTGGTTGCTGGTTTTAATCTGGAAATCATAGCATTAAAATTCAGTTTTGATAATCGGAATGTAAGCACTCATGAAATGCAAAAAACCTCATCAGGCTTAGAAACATAATTTGAGTTATCCTTTTTTGAGTTATCCTTTATTGTAGGTTCTACAAATTAACATAGAACATTATTAATATTCATGTATAGTAGATATACTTTTAGCTTACAGGGATACGTGCCATGACAGATATCAATAACCATTGATGATCTATAACGGCACCCGGCATTAGTAATAATGCAAAATTTGTGAATGATTTTCTATTTATGTTTTTCCCATTCTTTCAGAACAAAAGAAACCAGTACTATCGAAACAAAATAATACAGTTGGGACAAAAAAAGACACGATGGGACAAGTGCAAAAATCTTTTTTGTCCCATACCCCGAAAGCTAAAAAGTCTTATTTAATAACCCTTTTAAGGCAATGGGACAAGAAGGACAAGTGGGACACGTGTTTTTTGCAGTTTCTACAAAAATAAAGTTAATCACCTTGACTTGGATCAGCATTTAAACATTTTGACAAAATATAATCTGTAATTTGCTGCATGGGCTTATGCAATCGTTCGACATCCGTGATGATATACCCTGCCGTAACATCACTATTCATTTTATGATTAAGTAAACGCTTTAACGCATATGTCGATATATCAAGACTTTCTGCAGTGGTGGTAAATGTACGGCGCAAATCGTGCATGGTAAATGTTACGCCTGATACCTGCGTTATTTTTTGCATGGCTTTACGCGGTTCTTTGATATAGCCTGTTCTGCTGTTATGGCAGAATACTGACCAATAGTGATGCGTTTTAAAGAGCCCTTGATTGATTTCTCAACAAAAAATGCTTTCGTCCCACCCGAAGTGACTCTGATCCCAAAACCTGTAAGTTTATCGTCATAATATCGCTTCTGTTCTGTACGTCCTGACTTTATTTTTTCGGGTAGAATAAGTCTGTCAATGAATGTTTTTGTAATACTCACTATTTCCTCCTGTGTCGAGTATGTGTTGAAGAATGGATTCAAACTTATTAAAAACTATTAAAACTTATTAAAAGCTATTATAAAGAGGCTTGTTTAGAACTTTTAATCCGCTGGTCGTGCGTTCGATTCGCACACGACCCACCAGCAAAATCAAGGCTTTCAAGGGCATTGGCAGTAAGCGGCTTAATGTTTGCCCGCCAGGCTATGAAGCAG
>Ga0206909_1083_pt1 | contig 19112 bp, 12 predicted proteins | sample Alteio_BWOrgHeat_76_FD_152943 | JGI IMG/M metagenome (GOLD analysis project Ga0206909, IMG submission 152943) | Enriched cells from forest soil in Barre Woods Harvard Forest LTER site, Petersham, Massachusetts, United States -... | ecosystem: Environmental > Terrestrial > Soil > Temperate forest >...
CCGATGCACCATTATCTGATTTAAGTATAACGGCTGTACCCAACAATGAGAAACCAGTTGGGTCTAACCCAATGGTATAGTTAGCAGAAGTCGCTGCTGACTGTGAAACAGTCCAGTATCGTGATGTATAGAGTCTTGCTGTGCCCGGTATCGTCGCTACCCCTGCCAATGATGCCTCATTATCGAAAATGGTGACAACCGTGCTAACTGGAGTACCCGTATAAGCAAAGGTCACAGGGTGGTAATTGCCGCTGCCTGCACCTACCGGGAATGGGTGAGATGCAATGGCCGAATAGTTCCAGCCCAGATTGCCGTTAACGAACGCCGTCGACGACGCGCCGCTGATACTCCCATTCGCACCCATTATTACCGAATTGCTCCCCGTCGATATCAACCCGCTTGATGGAAATGTAAGTACCCCGTTGATTGTCTCTGTGCTAAACAATGTCAGCCCTGAACTGTTGGTGAACTTCAGATTGTTGAACGTTGTCGGCCCTATCAAGCGCTGGGCAGAACCTGAACCACCAAACGTTATTGTTCCTGTACTGGGCGTAAAACCGCCTTTGTTTACCCAATTACCATCTATAGTATGGGTAAATGTACTCCCTAAAAAGGTAGCGCCAAAGCTGATGTCAAGGTCATTTGCAACGGTTAAAGCGCCACCTGCTGTAGCATTTGTGGCAGGATTATCATTAGGATCTCCAATCACCAAATAACCGTAGGTTGGAGACGCATACACCATTTGAGCTCCAGTGGCATCATACTCTACAGTACTTGCCGAATTGAAACTATAAGTGGTATAACCAGATGGCATATTACTACCGGAAGATGCTATATCGTAAGTTCCCCCCAAAATCAATTCGCCACCACTTCCAATAGACAAAGTGCCATTCGTTATTGAATTGTTATTGTAATAATAATTATCACAGGATTCATTTGCAGCAATTATAAATGTAGCGCCTGCACCAATAGTTAAATTTGCATAAGGTTCAACAAGGTAATCTTTACCGCTATTGTTAAGATAGCCATAACTATAGGGGCTTGACACAAGAGTAACTGAAGGTGTGTTTGCAGAGCCTACTTTAAGTATTCCTGGATTGAAAAAAAACTCATAAAGGTTATCATTTATATTTTGTGAAGTAGTTCCATCAAATACAAATGTCGTCGCTGTCGTATTTGAATTTGTTTCTGCCCACTCCCCTAGATTTAAATTACCTTGAAATATAATAGTTCCAGTTTGCCCCGACGCAGTACCACCCATTTCAACTGGATCTGTACTTATCGGAGAGTTTTCTGTTCCTTGATCTAAAGTTACGTCACTAATAAATGTAGAAGTAGCACCCGTAGCAACCTCAAATTGAGTATAGCTGCTTGAACTACTGCTTGTGTTGTTCAAAATACTTGTACCAGAGACTGTAGTTGTTCCGCTATTACTTACAAATGTTTTATTTGCAACGCTTCCAGAATTAGCCAATGAAAGGTTACCATCAACAGATAAGCTGCCTCCGGATGCTACACCGAAAATTAAGGTGCCTACCTTGCTTGAGGCTGAATTCGACATTGAGAGATTGCCTGTAGTTTCTAAAGAATAACCATTTGGAATAGTAATTGTAGCCGTTTTTGTTGCACTAAATGTTCCCGAATAGGTTATGCTTAAACTATTAACTTGTACAGAACTGCTACCAGAACTAAATGTAATCGATGGTGCAGTAGCAGAGTATACCAAATTCATTACAAGGTTATCTCCTGTGGCTGGAGAAACAGCTGGATTCCAATTAGCCGCAGTATTAAAATCGGTACCTGTGGCAGTAGAAGAAGAGCCAGCACCCACCCATATTTTTTGCAGTTGTGTTGTAATAGATGACGTTAAAGGTAAAGTGGTATAATAAAGCGGGCCACCAGTACAACTTGTATTATTATAAGAAAATATCCAATACCAGTATGGTGTATTAACAGTCAATCCATTATCCTGAAAAGTTGTCAAAGGCCCTGAATATACAATAGTTCCACCCAAGCCGGATGCCCCAGCTGTGTAAGAAGTGCCATTTACCGGATTGGTCGGTGCAGTAGCTGATGTTGTCCTTACAACAAGATAACTGGTACCTGTAACAGAAGCGGTAAAGGAGCCATTCACATAAGTAGCCGCAGGACTCAACACCAATGATGTTGGCTGATCCGTAGGTGCAACGCATGTAAGCGTGACGCTTGAAGTAGATGAATTACCGCAAGTACCATTGCTGGCAGTGATCTGGTAATAATATGGTGTACCTGATGTTAAGCCTGTTACGACCTGAGAAAGACTGCTTGTGGTAACAGGACCAAATATATCATTTCCGGTACCGAAAGAGCCCGATGTCTGGGAAACATCAATTGTATAAGTTATAGCTCCTGCTGAGCCTCCTGTTGGAGCAGTCCAGTTAGCTGTAAAGCCTGTTGGGCTAACTCCTGTTGCTGTTCCAATCGCGGGAGCGCCTGCACAGGTCGTAATATTGCCCGTAAGTGCAATTGTTGAATAAAAAGGCGTACCTGTACAAACAGTATTCTCTGAATAGATCCAAAAATAATATGTTGTATTTGCTGTCAGTCCCGTTGGGCTGAATGTATTACCGGATACAGCAATCACAGTACCTCCCAAACTAGTGTTACCTACCGCATAGGTAGTTCCGTTTACTGGTGCAGTGGGCGTCGTGCCAGTCGTATTATACAATACAAGATAGGTGGATGCTCCGCTAGAAGGTGCGGAAAAACTTCCTGGTGCAGTAGTATTTGTCTGGGTACCTGCTGTAAAACCAGTTGGTGCGCCTGGAGTTGTACAAGGAGACAAAGCGTATACAATCGTAATTTCTCCGCCACCCCCGGCACCACCTGTAGATGTGTTCGAAAGATAACCTAAACCACCGCCACCGCCACCGCCGGGAAGCGTGCCTGCTGCTCCCGAATTATCAGTGTGTGTGCCGCAATCGGCATTACCTCCCCCAGCACCGCCCGGATACGTACCTGTTCCCCCTGTACCTACCCCTGAGCAGGTATTTGCAGGGGTAGATCCATTTGATCCCGAGCCTGCACCGCCGCCTCCTACACCAGTTATACCGCTGGCAGATATACCTTCGCTACCTGCACCCCCTGTAAAAAGTACAGTTCCTGAAGTACCAGTGCCGCCTGCTCCTCCGGCAATTGTTGTGCAACCGGAAGCACCTGTGCCAAAGCCCCCACCCGTAGCTGTAACAGGGGTAATACCATTTCCCGAAAAAGAAGTTGCACCTCCCGCAGTGCCATTTGCATCATAGGCTCCTGCGGTACCGCCAGCACCAACAGAAAGCGTATATACCTGTCCTGGAGTAACGGCAATTGTACTTTGAGCAAAACCGCCACCACCACCGCCACTTCCGGTACCTTGAGCGGAACAACCATCATTGCCACCACCACCACCTCCGCCGCCGCCCCACGAATTTACTGTGATTGAAGTCACACCCGGAGGCACTGTCCATGTAGTTGAGGATGTAAAATTGATTGTAGTAGATGGGTTAGAATTAACAGTTATAGAACCATTTAAGCTTGAAGAATATAATGGGCCACCTGAACAAGAACCGCTGTTATAAGAATAAACCCAATACCAGTATGGTGTACCGCCAGTAAGCCCACTGTTGTCAGTAAAACCGGTTGCCGTAGTAACTGCAACAATATATCCTCCAAGTGCACTTGATCCTGCTGTATAAGTAGTACCTGATACAGGCGTAGTAGGCGCTGATGAGGTAGTAGTCCTGATCACTAAATACCCTGTAGGCGCCGTTCCCGGTGCTGTAAAGCTGCCTGAGACAAGACCGCTGTAAGGAGAAATCAAATTTAAACCGGTAGCAACACCCGGTGTTGTACAAGGCGCCGAAGGTGTTACAGAATTGGAGGCAGCACTTGCTGCTCCCGGACCACCAGCATTGGAGGCAATAACTGTAAATGTATAAGCTGTACCGTTTGTCAAGCCGTTTACAGTTATCGGACTTGATGAGCCTGTACCTGTAAAACTGCCTGGTGTTGATGTAGCTGTGTATGTTACGCTAGCCGAACCTGAAACTCCTGTAAAAGCAACTGAAGCCGAAGCATTCCCTGCCGTAGCTGTGCCAATGGTTGGTGCCAACGGAAGTGTTGTAGCAGTGTTAGTAGCCGATGTAATGCTATAGACTGGGCCTCCTGAGCAGGCCGTATTATTATAGCAATAAACAAATATATTATATGATGTGTTACTGCTTAAGGAAGTAGAAGCTGTAAAAGAAGTAGAAGTGTTTACATATTCTACGGTTCCACCACCCAATGCTGTTCCAGCAGTATATACTGTTCCATTTACTGGGCCAGCGCTTAATGATGCGCTTGTACTTATGATCACAATATAACCCGTAGGGGCAGTTGTAGGCGCAGTGATAGTTCCTGGAATTGTTGTTGTTGTTATTGCGCCCGGCGTAATTGCTAAGGGTGCAGAAGGTGCAGCGCATGGAAGCAAAGCATAAGTAAAAATTATTTTTCCCGTTCCACCTGCACCAGCTGCATCTGTCCCGGCATCATTATCCGATCCGCCGCCGCCGCCGCCCGGTTGAGAGCCTGCAGATGCAGCAGCCTCGTAACCACCTGCGCCTCCGGCACCACCTCCAGTAACAGCAGTTGCACCGGCTCCTGCTGAAGCAGCACCGTTGCCACCCGTATTGCCATTTAGATTATTTGCGGCTGACCCACCACCACCACCACCACCTTCGTATGTAGAAGTAGAAGAAGTCGGGTTTAGACCACCATTACCACCGGAGAATTGTCCAGCGTTAGATGTACATGCAGTTGCCGCTCCACCCATACCAACCTGAGTAGTAGATTGAATACCACCGCTACCACCAACAGCTAAAGTTGGTGCCCCGGAACTAGAATTAGTAGAATTCGCCCAAGAAGTGCCGCCTGTTCCTCCTGTAGGCGAACTACTAGTACCTGCAGCACCCGCCGCACCAACACTATAATAGTAAGTGCTTCCCGGTGTTACAGGAATCACAGATGCAGCATAAGCGCCGCCGCCGCCGCCAGTAGATGATGATGAAAGGATAGTACTTATACCGCCACCACCACCACCGCCCCATGTTTGCACAATCATAGACGTTATGCCCGCAGGTATAGTAATAGAGCCTGCACCTGCAGTTGTTTCAGTTAATGTGGTTGCAGTCGTTGAGCCTACGGTAGCTGAGCCATTTAAATTAGTAGTAGAATAAATTGGGCCACCCGAACACTGGGTAGCACTTGTATTATAGGAATATATCCAGTACCAATATTGTATACCGCTTGTAAGACTTGTATTGTCAATAAAACCAGGGACCACAGTATTGCAAACAATATAACCACCGAGTGACGATGATCCTGTGGCATAAGTAGTTGCATTCGTTGGAACTGTCGGAGCCGTCGAGCTCGTGGTCCTGATTATCAAATAATTGGTTGGTGCTGAGGCAGGTGCCGTAAAAGTACCTGAAACAACACCACTGAAAGGCGAAGCTAAATTTAAAGCTGATGGAGCAGATGGTGTAGAACAGGTAGGTGTTGTATAGGTAAGTGTAACCTGCCCAACTCCGCCAGCTCCTGCAACATAGACATTACTACTACTTGCATAACTGCCTGACCCACCACCACCAGGGGTATTCCCTGGATTTCCCGCAGAACCCCTTGTAGAAGTACCTGCAGCTCCCGCGCCACCACCGGTAGCACCGCCGCTACCGGCAGTGACTCCGCTTGCGGCACCTCCGTTCGCAGTACTGCCGGCAGCACCGCCTCCACCCCCAGATGATGCACTATTGGTACCCGCAGCGCCGGCACCCCCTGAATGTGTTGTTGTCCCAGTACATGAAGCTGCAGCTCCTCCTGCTCCTCCGCCTGTTCCGTTTATATTGCCACCAACACCACCTACTGCTAGTACATAAGTCGTACCACCTAAAGTAAAACTTGAGCTACCTCCGGTTGAACCTGCAGCTTGGCTATTGTATGCGCCCCCTGATCCAACCGTAATTGTATATGTAGAACCCGGTGTAACTGTCACCACACTACTTGCATAAGCACCACCACCACCACCACCGCCGACATCTTTAGCTATCGACTCTTCACCACCACCACCACCACCGCCCCAACATGCAACCGTTATTGAGGTTACGCCGGTTGGTACGGTGAATGTGGTTGAGGCATTATATGTTAGTGTTGTTTGTCCATTGCTTATCTGACTGAAAGACAAAAAAGCAAAACCAAATAAGGCAACCATCATATGCTTAACTGCCTTTCGGTTTTTTGAAAAAATATTGTCTTCTTTTACAGAAGAGATAATGTTTGCAACAGTTGTTTTTCCAAAACTATTCTTGCTGTTAGCGGTGGTGTAACCTTGTTTCATAAAGGGAAGATTAAAATGAGTGATTGGTACAATTAGTCTGAGTATTTATTTGTCAATTTATTTTCGAGTAGGCAATTTGCTTTAGCAGGAGCAAATACCTTTTGCGCTATTATAGGCAGAGTTGAGCCGGCATATTACTTATCGCAGAATCTTGAACAGCCTCTTTCATCAAAGCTCGAAACTGATTCTTTGTAACAGTTGATGGAGAGTTATATATCTGTACCCTTGCTTTTACAGGCATTATAAATGCACGTAACCAAAGCACAGTAAGAAATTGCAGGGTAAACTTTGTTTTCATGGTTTTGAGTTTTTAAAAATGGGAATGGGATTTATCAGTATGCCTTTTGATTCTATGGGAAAGTCAAAAAATTCTTTATAAACAATAAGTAAGTAGTTTTTATAGTTAAAAAATATGTTACCGGTCGTTTTTGCCATATACCGCACGCGTTTTATTTTTTAAATAAACAGTACAATGGAAATAATCTTCCCATTGGCATACGGCAAACTAAGCATTAAAAATCTTAAAGGAGTTTCGAAGGATAAGGGAACGGATTGATGTTTCTAAACTGGGATATAAATGTAGTGATTAAAATAAATGAAACAATTTTTTTTTGAAATTAAATTTTGATAAAAATATTTTTCGGGAGAAATAAAGTAAAAATAAAACCGTCAAAAAATTTCTTGGTATAAGCTTCAACTGAAAAAATTCGGGAACAATTATTTTATTGAAAACCCTTTATTAGAAAATATTTCCCAATAATAATTTTTTTCAAATTCATGATCATTGGATCACGAATGAAAATTTTATGAGCATATATTTTGACCTAAAAATTATTTTTTAATTCTTCCTCATTCAGCCTAATTACCTTTATAGAATTGCCGCGATTTTCTTAACTATACCAAACGCATGAAAAATTTACTCCTTTTTGTTTTTATATTTCTAAGCATAAATATTTATGCCCAACAAAAAAATAATCCTTTGGCAAATGCTGCTGCAATCATTGAAAATGGCAATGTACGTTTTACATTACTCACGCCGGGTTTATTTCGCATGGAATGGGACAGCCTCGGAAAATTTGAGGACAATGCTTCTCTTGTAGTCATCAATCGCAATCTGCCTGTCCCGGCATTTAAAAAGACGGAAACCCGCAACTGGCTTGTGATTGCAACCGATGAACTGATCATAAAATACAAAAAGAATTCGGGCAGATTCACTGCCGAAAATCTGCTTGTCACTTCAACCAACAACAATTTTAAGATCGCCTGGAAACCCGGCACACCCAACAATGGAAACCTGAAAGGTACCTACCGAACATTGGACCGTTGCAATGGAAATCTTGAAGATACCGGGCATGGAAAAACAAAAGAAATAACACTTGAAGATGGTTTGATCTCAAGAGATGGCTGGTTCTTATGGGACGATACAAAAAGTTTTTTATTCGACAGTTCCGATTGGAATTGGGTGCACGAACGTCCTTCAGGAAGCAGGCAGGATTGGTATTTTTTTGGTTATGGAAATGATTATAAAAAAGCCTTGTATGATTTTACAAAAATATCCGGCAAAATTCCTTTGCCTCCGCGTTATGCATTTGGTTACTGGTGGTCGCGTTACTGGAATTATTCCGACCAGGAATTAAAAGACCTTGTTGGCAATCTTGACCGGAATCAAATTCCGCATGATGTTTTAGTGATCGATATGGATTGGCATAATACAGAAAGTTTGCGCACAAATTCAAAACCGCCGCTTGATGAATTTGGTCAAAAGACAGGATGGACGGGCTATACATGGAACAAAGATTATTTTCCCGAACCAACAAAATTCCTTGAATGGGCAAAAGAAAAAAATCTGCAGGTGTCTTTGAACCTGCATCCTGCATCAGGCATTTCAATGTATGAAGAAAAATATGGTGAGTTTGCAAAAGCAATGGATTTTGATACTGCCGGCCATCACAATATTCCTTTTGAATGTGCTGATAAAAAATTCATGCAGAATCTTTTTCAGATCATTCTTCACCCGCTGAAAAAAGAAGGTGTGGATTTTTGGTGGCTTGACTGGCAACAATGGCCAACCTCAAAAAAAATGCAGGGATTGAGCAATACATGGTGGTTGAATTATTGCTTCTTTACCGACATGGAAAAGTTTGGTGATGAAAGACCTTTATTGTTTCACCGCTGGGGCGGAATGGGAAATCACCGTTACGAGATCGGCTTTTCAGGCGATACAAAAATTTCGTGGAAGTCGCTGGATTATCAACCTTATTTTACTGCCACAGCATCCAATGTGGGCTATGGTTACTGGAGCCACGACATCGGCGGCCACAATCCTTTGGGCGATGATACTGTTGAAATAAATAATCCTGAACTCTTCACTCGATGGTTGCAGTTTGCCACTTTCAGCCCGATCTTCCGCACGCACATCACCAACAACAGCAGGATCAAAAGAGAGATGTGGACGTATCCGATCTATTACAGAGACCACATGTACAAAGCAGTTGAGCTGCGCTATGCATTGGATCCATACATTTATACGATGGCACGCAAAGCTTTCGATTCAGGCATTTCTCTTTGCCATCCTTTGTACTACGAATATCCAGATCAACAGGAAGCATACGATTTTAAAAACGAATATTTTTTTGGCGACAACATAATCCTGCTGCCCGTTACTGCTCCTGCGAAAGATAATTTTGCAACCGTGCATGTATGGCTGCCCCAGGGTGATTGGTACGAGTGGTTTACAGGCACCATGCTGAAAGGGGGCAAGGCTTACGACAGAAAATTCACAATCGGCGAAATGCCTGTGTATGTTAAGGCCGGAGCCATCATTCCAATGTATCCGAAAGTGATGAACCTGCAGCAGATCATTGACAGTTTAATTGTAAGAATTTATCCCGGCGGAAATTTTGAAACTAAATTGTATGAAGATAGCGGCAACAATAAAGATTATTTGAACAATGGATCTGCATTTACAAAACTTCGATCCGAAAGAAAATCAGACGGATCATTGAAGCTCACCATTTTTCCGCGCGAAGGTGCTTTCAACGGCATGCACGATTCGCGCAGTTATGACATTCAGATCTATGGTTCATTGCCTCCGGAAATAATTAAAGTGAATGGAAAGAACATAAATTATGCTTATGAAAGATCTGACAGCACATGGAATTATTCCGGCAATGATCTGACAACACATATTTTTATTCCCAAAACAAATTGCGCTGAAAAAATTGAAATTGAGATCGGCTATTCTGCAGAAGCAATAAAAAATGCGGATATGGTAAACGGCATGATCGGCAAAATGAACCGCTTAAAAATAAGTACTGCGCTGATGGAAAATTCGATGAAGCCTGGCGAAGAACTGCCTGCAGCAATAGTTTCAGCCAACATCACAAATTTAAGATTGGAATATGATCCTGAGAATTGTATAAAAGAGATTGAAAAATTCAATAGTGTTTACACTTCGCTTCCCGACATTATTTCATCTGTAAAATTCCGCGACCAGATCAATCAGGAAGCGATTGGTTATATCAGGTAATTTATTTTATCAAAATATTTTTTCATATACCTATATGTATAAATATACAATTCCGGTTTTTAAGAAAATGATTTTCATCTTTGCTATCAGTCTCATGTGATTTAATTTTTTTTTATTTTAAATAAACATAACTTTCTTTTTTGTAAGCACGTGATCTTTTGCTGAAAACTGCTTCGATTGACTGAAGATGGCGAGGGATACATAAAAGATTCGCTGCTGGTAACCACTGACTGTTCGTATTCAATTATAATTTTTCAATCCCTCAATCCTCCTGTTTATGATTTCAAATCCCCTTGCGAGATCGGCGCTTCTCATGCTGACAATCGTTGTGATAACAATTGCCTGCTGGGAAATACATTTAAGAAGCATCGGTGTAAGTGCAGCTTCTTATGATGATGGCGGCCCTTTATGGGCCGATAAAAGAGCGATGGTGTACGAACCTTCAGATAAAGCAACCGTGTTCATCGGTTCTTCGCGCATCAAATACGACCTTGATATTCCGACATGGGAAAATATCACTGGCGATCATGCGATACAGCTTGCATGCGTGGGAAGCAATCCGATCCCTGTTTTGCTGAACCTTGCGGATGACGCTGATTTCAAAGGAAAGCTGGTGATCGATGTCACAGAATTTTTATTCTTCTCGCCGTTAGACGGAGGTTCGGCACCCGACCGTTACATTGATTATTATAAAAAAAGAACGCCTTCGCAAAGAGCAAGTTTTCAGATCAATCATCTCTTCGAATCGCAGCTTGCATTTTTAGACAAGGATAATTTTTCATTGAATGCTTATTTAGATAAACTTCCTTTAAAGAATCGCGAGGGTGTGCATGGAGGTCCTGATTTTCCATGGCAGTTTGAAACGGTAAGTTTCGACAGACAGAGTGCAATGAACCCCGAATTTGTGGCCGATACAAATCTTCAAAATAAAGTAAAAGGGATCTGGAGATTTTTTCGGAGCATGGATAAAGAACCTCCTGTGAGCGGCGCAAAACTTGATTCTATTTTCATCATGGTAAAGACTGCTGTCAATAAAATAAAAGCACGCGGCGGGCAAGTGATCTTTTCGCGAACGCCTTCCAGCGGCGAGTTTTGGCAGATTGAGCAAATGGGATTCCCGCGGGAAAAATATTGGGACAGGCTGTTGAAAGAAACAGCATGCAACGGAATCTTTTTTGCAGATTATCCTGCCATCAATCATTTTATTTGTCCTGAAACATCGCATTTGAAACCGCAGGATGCAATTGCATTCACCAAAGAATTCATCCGCATTTTGGAAGAAGAAAAAGGGTGGAAATTTCAAAAAACATTGATGGCTGCAAACTGATCATTTTACCCAAAACAATTTTTATGTTATTCAACTCATATACTTTCATCGTCTTTTTTATTGCAATACTTATTTTGCACAATCTTCCTTTTCCATGGAAAGTGAAAAAGATAAATCTGCTGATCGCGAGTTATATTTTTTACGCAGCATGGAATCCGCCATTCATTTTATTGCTCTGGCTTTCTACTGTTGTAGATTTTTTTGTGGGCCGCGCATTGTACACACAAAATAATGTTGCAAAAAAAAGATTGTTGCTCGTAGTGAGTCTGATTGGCAATCTCGGTATGCTTTGCTTTTTCAAATATGGCGGTTTCCTTCTGGAAAATTTTGTAACGCTTGCAAATGCTGTCGGCCTGAATTTTCATCCAGCAAAACCAAATATCATTTTACCTGCAGGAATTTCTTTTTACACATTCACCACACTTTGCTATACGATCGATATGTATAAAAAGAAAAGTGAGCCTGTAAGATCGATGCTCGACTTTTCTTTGTTTGTTACTTTTTTTCCGCATCTTGTTGCAGGCCCGATCGTTCGCCCGCCGCAACTCGTTCCGCAATTTGAAACCCCGCGAACTGCGAACAGGCAACAATTGATGCAGGGTCTATTTTTATTATCGCTTGGATTATTTATGAAAGTAGTGCTTGCAGACAGCATGCTTTCTTCCACTGCAAATGATGTTTTTAATGCTTCAGATAAACTGCCCGCGCTCGATGCGTGGATGGGCGTGCTTGCATTTTCAGGACAAATATTTTTTGACTTCGCGGGTTATTCCACCTGTGCGATCGGTGCGGCATTGTGTTTGGGATTTGTGTTGCCGCAAAATTTTCAATACCCTTATGCAGCCATCGGTTTTTCTGATTTTTGGAGAAGATGGCATATCACACTTTCATCGTGGTTGCGCGATTATTTATACATTCCGTTGGGCGGAAACCGCAAAGGAAAATTGCGTACATATTTCAACCTGATGTTGACGATGTTGCTCGGCGGTCTGTGGCATGGCGCGAACTGGACATTTGTAGTGTGGGGCGGCCTGCATGGTTTTTATTTGTGGGCGGAAAAAATTTTTAAAGACAGGGCAGAAAGTAAAAGTTCATTGATTGCTGAACCTGCTGTCATGCAAGCTTCAATGATCCCGACCATTTCGCTTTCAAAAAAATGGAACGGTTTTCTGTATGCATTACTTACATTTTTTTTAGTGAATGTAACATGGGTCTTTTTCAGGGCATCCACATTTACAAAAGCGTGGGCAGTCCTGAAATCAATGTTTGGATTTGTGCCCAAAGCTGATCCTTTATTGACAACATTGGCTATCATCAAAGTATCTGTGATCGTGAGTGTCATGGTCATTGTTCATTGGCTGATGCGCAATTCAAAAGTGCTTGAAGTGATCCCAAAACTTCCGTGGTGGGTATTGGGAATTTTTTGGGCAATGCTCATTTTAATTTTGATATGGAGCCAGGAAAGCAGCAGCTCGTTTATTTATTTTCAATTTTAATTCTGTAATTATTGCGTGAGCATCTGCATGGATCCTTAAAACAAAAAAAGACCACTTCAGAGAAGTGGTCATGTGCCCGAGACTGGATTCGAACCAGCACATCCTTGCGAACGCTGCGACCTGAACACAGTGCGTCTACCAATTTCGCCACCCGGGCTTTTAAGGAGCGCAAATATAAGCAAGCGGATTTTGCTGTGCAAACAGAATTTATATTGTTAAGAGGCTGCATCCGCGAATGTCTGCAAGATCAAGCCTGCCATGCACTTCAAAAGAATTGTCTGCATAAATAATTCCAACATCATCCGTTGCAATGAACGAACAACTATACACATTTGCAAGGTCTATGATATTTAAAACACCTTTACCGAAAGTTTCAATGTGCAGCGGATCTCCTTCATCACGCACCAGCATTTTCATCCATGGCGGGCAAACAAAACGCCCATCTCCTTTTGAATATGCCTGGCTCAATAATTCCGTCATCCCGTATTCTGAATGAATTTCTTTTACACCCAAATTTCTTATCAAAATATCATGCACCCGATCTCTTGTCAGTTCTTCGCGCCTGCCTTTCATGCCGCCTGTTTCCATCACGGTCGTATTTTTTAAATGCATTGGATATGCTTCTGCAAAGTCAAGCAGTGCGTATGTTACGCCAAGCAACAATGTTTTTTCATTTCTTTTTTCAAGGTCCTGTAATTGTGTATGAAGTTTATCAAATTCATACAAATAAAATCCGCTTTCATCATGCGCAGAAAGTTTTATCAATTCATCAGCCATCATTACCAAAGAAGAATTATTTCTTTCCAAATAAGATGGCAGCAATGCGAGTATGCACCAGCTTTTTATATCACCATAAAATAATTCAAATGCTTTGATAAAACTTTTTTTATACAATGAAATGTCTTTTACAAAATGTTTGCTGTTGATCGTTTGTGTTGTGCCGCTGCTTTCAAATATTGTTTCAGCTGCAAAATCTCCGCAAACAATTTTATGTGTTTTAAAAAAAGAAATGGGCAAAAAAGGAATCTGCAAAATATTTTCAATTGCGGCAATATCAATATGCAATGTATCGCACCAGCTTTTGTACACCTTGTTGTTTTGGTACTGAAAATGAAAAATGCGGAGTGCTTTTTCTTCAAACGAAGAATTTTCTTCCAAAATATTGTTAACAAATGATATGTTCACACTGAAGAGATAGTTTGTTTTGTTTAAATTTGAGCCGAAATACAATCTGATGAAAGCAAAAGTATTGATAGTTTTTATAACCGCGCTAACCCTTGCCGCATGCAGTAAAGATGTCTTCACCACGAGCCCGCAGTTAACGTTTCAAACTGTGAATGCAAATGTTATTCCATACGGCGCACTGTTGTCCTTTCAATTTCAAGCAACAGATAAACAGGGCGATATTCAGGACAGCATGTGGGTACAGCGTATTTCTTTTATACCGGCATGCATGGTGACGGATTCTGTTCCTTTGCCTTTTCAAATGCCGCAGTTTACGGGAAGCAGCGACCTCAGCGCGCAAATAACCGTTGCATTTGCAAACGCATCCGGCGAAAGTGCTGCTCCTTTGCCGCCATGCACCGATCCAACCGGATCATTTCAGGAAAACGATTCATGTTACTTCAGATTCTGGATCAAGGACAATGCAGGCAATGTGAGCGATACAGCGGTTTCACCAATCATTTCAATCTGGAATCACTAAGAGCTTTTACGGAAATTATTTTACAGCAATCATCTCATTCTCCCTTTTATAAACAATGGATCTGATGAAACCTGCGTAAAAAAAAGCTTCATTTGTTTTGGTGTAATTGTCGTAAAAAAAATCATTCATATCTATCAATTCCTGCGCTTCTATATTGCAAAATATCCGGAAGAACAGGTACATCGTTTTCAATAAAACCCTTTGCCACAAAGGGTTTTTTCTCTTATCATTTACAAAATCAGCAAACAGCCACACTCCATCCTTTTTTAGTATCTCATTTAATTTGCCAAAGACAATTTTTATTTTATCCGGTAAAAAATTATCAAAAAGAAATGCTGTAAAAATTATATCATACTTTTTTTCATCAACATAATTTTCAACTGCCCCGCAAATAAAATGCACTTCATTTTGTTTGCAATCTTTCTTTTTTGCAAGCGCGATCATTTCAGACGATATTTCAAGATATGTAATTGAAAGTCCCGTTGAATGGATCTTTGCAATCTCTTCCAGGATCCATCCTGTGCCGCCGCCGACAATTAAAACAGAACTCTTTGCGGGAATATTTTTCACCAAAAAAACCTGTGCCTTCACCAGCGATCCTTGATAAACAAGCCGCGCAATAAAGTCGTAATATTTTGCTATTTTATTGTAATTATTGGGCATTGAAATAAAAGGTCATTAATGCACAAACTGCATTGCTGCAATTCCGCAAAGCGCTTTTAAAAAAACCAATCCGTCGATCACAACAAGGTAATATAATATTTTGTGAGGCTTTTGCATAGACCATGCGACAAACAATAAAAGAATGAACGGAATAAGATTTATACATATAGGTATTGCACCCAATCCGCGCAATGCCGTCACTGCAACCATCGACAAAAGCCCGATGACAAGTAATGGAATTAAAACAAAAAATATCGTTTTACGCAAGCCGAATCTCACCACGAAAGTTTTCAGTTGCCTGTTCGAATCATCAGCATAATCTTTGATGTCGAACATGATCGCATTCACGGTACAAAACATCCAGTTCTTTACAAAAAGCCAGATCAAAAATCGAATGTCAACATCAGTGTGCCCGCGCTCAACCTGCAATACCGTAAAAGATAAAAGATTGGCACAGCAGGCCCATACAAAGCCTATGACAAAGGCTTTCAGCCATCCGGTGTTCCGCAGATTCAATTTATAAAAAGATTTTGGCAGCAATCCATAATACAATAGCCCTGCAAGCAAAACCATCATCATCAGCAACCAGTATTGAAGCGGCAAATGCAAAATGCCCTCATAATTTTTTATAAAAAATATCGCTGCAAGAACAACACATGCACCAAAAAAAAATCGCTGCGTTCGCACAATAAAATGATGATTCTCTTTATACCATTCCGTGCGCGGGTTCACCGATTTGCCTGTGTTCAAAGCACCTGTGTAAGCGTAAGTATAATACATAATGGTGCTGCAAAAAAGCAAAAGGTAATATACAAGAGAATTAAGGGGCAGCCTCAATTGCACGCATGATTCCAGCGACAATGCAACAGCAAGAATGCCGACAAAATAATTACCGAAAAAAATAAATTTTATAATTCGTTTGAGCATTGCAGAAATAGGATACAATATTAAGCAATAACGCAATGAACATTTGTGAAGCCCGCAAATGCAAAAATTTTTTTTGTGGCCAACGCCGGTAATTCTGCGCATCGTCCCTTGCGACGCTCCGTTCATCGTTCATACCATTATTGAACAACGATAACTGTTTCGCAAACCTGTTTATTTTCCAAGATCCATATTTCATAACCCATCATTCATCATTTTCCTAAAGCCTATCTTTACACATCTTATTTTGATCTGATCCAAACCACATTTATAAAAAAAGTATGGCAAAAAAAGCAAACAGGAAATCGATCCTCACGAACGAATCATTGCAATTCTTAAAGAATTATATCAATAACCCTTCTCCTGTCGGTTTCGAGAGCGGTGGCCAAAAGCTTTGGCTCGATTACCTGAAACCCTTTGTTGATAAACATTTCAGCGATCCTTACGGAACTGCGGTTGGTGTCATCAATCCTTCTGAAAAATTCAAAGTGGTCATCGAAGCACATGCAGATGAAATAAGCTGGTTTGTAAATTATATCAATGAACAGGGATTGATCTATCTCAAAAGAAATGGCGGCGTTGATCACCAGGTAGCTCCTGCAAAACGCGTATTGATACACGGCAAAAAAGGATTGGTGAAAGCTGTTTTCGGCTGGCCGGCCATTCACACACGCATGAGCAATAACGATTCAAAAGAACCGCAGCCAAAAGTTGAGAACCTTTTTCTGGACTGCGGTGCAAGAACAAAAAAAGAAGTGGAACAACTCGGCATTCATGTCGGTTCAGTTGTTACTTACGAAGAAGGCTTTGATGAATTGGCGCACAATTATTTTATCGGCCGTGCATTCGACAATCGCATCGGAGGTTTCATGATCGCAGAAGTGGCAAGGCTTATCAAAGAAAATAAAAAGAAACTTCCCTATGGTTTATACATCGTCAATGCAGTGCAGGAAGAAATTGGTTTGCGCGGCGCAGAGATGATCGCAAGAAGGATAAAACCAAATGTCGCCATCATCACCGACGTAACACATGACACACAAACGCCGATGATCAACAAAATCATTGAAGGTGATGTTGCCTGCAGCAAAGGCCCGTCTCCTGCTTTTGGCCCTGCAGTGCACAATAAATTATTGCAATTGGTGGAAGATGTTGCAGCAAAAAATAAAATTCCTTTGCAGATGCGCACTGTAAGCCGCAGCACGGGAACAGACACCGATAGTTTTGCCTATGCAAACGAAGGATGCCCGAGTGTGCTTATTTCCATTCCGTTGCGCTACATGCACACAACTGTGGAAATGCTGCACAAAAGTGATATTGAACAAACCGTGCAACTGATGTATGAGACATTGCTGAAACTTACGCCTGATACGAATTTGAGCTATTTGTAAAAATGGAAAATGATTAATTGATAATGGATAATTACCTGTTTTAAATTTTCCATTGTTAATGCTCAATTATAAATTCATTTCATGTATCTCCGGAAATTATACCAGCAGCACAAAGGATGGTTCGTGTTTATTGTCATGTTCATTGTCTCCCAATTATTCATTAATTATAAACGTGGCGTGGTCTTTTCACCATTCTATCATTACGGAATGTATTCAAGTATAATGAGACCGCAACCAACTTATGATGTAACGGAAATTGAGGTGAATGGAAAAATTTTGCAAACAAAAGATTTTTCGCCGCAGCAATGGGATAAAATAATGTTGCCTGTTTCAATGAACGATTCACAGCAACGCTGGAACAGCAGTTTATACAATACACTCATTCAAAGATTGGCTCATGCAAAGGATTCTTCGGCTTATGTGAATAATTATTCTGCTGCGCAATTCCAACAGTGGTACAGTTCTTACCTCGAAACAATTCTTGGCATCAAAATAAATTCTGTCAATATCAGCCATAAAACTGTACAGTTTTGAATCGCTCATTCAAACATAAGATCATTGCCGTTTACTGCATTGTCTTTTATGTGCTGATGATCTACAAATGGCTGAACGGAATGTTTCTTTATCAAATGCAGCCATTCCTTTTTTTGAACAGGATGGATGTTTTTACATGGGTCTTTATGCAAACTCATTTGCATCAATGGTTGTTGAATAACAGGCCGGGAGAAATATTGATGGATGCCTTATTTTATGCAATGCCACTCATATATTTTATCATTTATAAATGGAAAATAAAATTCTCAACTGCAGTTTGTTTGCTGATGCTGGCGATCAATTGGTGTTATGCTGAATGTTACACTTTGTACCCAACGAATTCTATCGAAGGGCATATTGCATGGCTGCTTTTTCCGGTCATTTTTTTAGCTGACAATGAAAAGACATTCCGGCTTTTATTTGAAGCATTGCGTTACTTTTTTTTATTTTATTTTTTTTCAGCAGGCATCTGGAAGATAGTGCAGGGCGGGCTTTTCAACATTCAGCAGATGAGCGGTGTGCTTCTTTTTCAACACAAGGAAATGCTGATCAACTCACCTGAATACTGGCAATCAAAACTTATTCGTTACCTGATCGATCATTATATTTTTTCTTACATTTTATATCTTCTGAGCGCGTTGATCGAATTAAGTTTTATCACCGGGTTTTTTACAAAAAAATATGACAGGCTTTTAGCGGCAGTTTTCATTTTATTTTTAATAATGGATTATTTTATTATGCGCATTCCGTATTTCGAGGTGCTGCCATTTTTGATAACACTCCTTTACACAAATAATAAAACTGCAAGATCTTTAAACTGAAATTCAAACAGCGAAACGCTGCACTTTGTGCGGGTATTTTTCAACAAAACTATTGATCATCGAACGTATAACTTCATTCTCGGGATAGTGCGTCAATTGCGATTTTAGTTCATCCACTTTTGTTTCGTCTTTCAATTTTTTCAACAGACCCATTCCATAAAATCTTCCTTCCTCGACAAGAATATAACTGGCCTTATTCTTTTCTTCTTCTTTTATCAAAAATGTTTCTTTCTGTTGCTGCAGCCAATTAATTGCTGCACTTACTTTTTCATTGTGACTGAAGATGTCTTCAGACACTTCATTTTTAGTGGCACCCAGCAAGCATTGTAGC
>Ga0206909_1087_pt1 | contig 19066 bp, 16 predicted proteins | sample Alteio_BWOrgHeat_76_FD_152943 | JGI IMG/M metagenome (GOLD analysis project Ga0206909, IMG submission 152943) | Enriched cells from forest soil in Barre Woods Harvard Forest LTER site, Petersham, Massachusetts, United States -... | ecosystem: Environmental > Terrestrial > Soil > Temperate forest >...
GAAGCAAATGCAAATGTGATCAAAAACCTGTATTCACAAGGCTTGTTTGACGATGTACAGTTAAATATTACCAAGGTAAACCTGGATACTATCTATCTTGAAATAGTGGTTGTGGAGCGGCCACGTTTGTCGCGTATGCACATTACCGGCATCCGCAAGGGCGAAATTGAGGACGTGGATAAGCTATTGTCTGATAAAACCGGCAAGATTGTTAACCAAAACCTTTTGGAAACCACTACGGCTATTATCAAAAAACATTTTAACGAAAAGGGCTTTTTAAACACTACGGTAACCATTAAACAAAAGCGCGATCCGGGTGATGCTAACAGTGTAATATTAAACGTGGCGATTGATAAAAAGCAAAAGGTATTAATATCAGAGGTTACGTTTGAAGGAAACAAGGCTTTTTCACAGGGCGAATTGCGGGGATATTTGAAAAAAACCCGCACCCGGAAGTTTTACAATATTTTTGGCTCTAAAAAATTCAAACAGGATAAGTACGATGATGATAAGAAAAACCTTATCACCGAGATGCAGGATAAAGGCTATCGCGATGCCGAACTGATAAGTGATACCGTATTTAAAACAGGCGAAAATACCGTTGGCGTAAAAATAAAATTATACGAGGGCCAGAAATACTATTTCGGGAATATCAAATGGTCGGGCAACGCCAAATACCCGGCGGAAATATTGAATAAGATCTTAAAGGTTAAGAAAGGTGATATTTTTAGCGAAGACGAATTAAATAAAAGGTTAACCGGGCCAACGCCAAATGATGATGATGTTTCGTCGTTTTATTTGAACGACGGTTACCTTACCTACCAGGCCGACCCGGTGCAAACCAAAATATATAATGATACGGTCGACCTTGATATCCGTGTTTACGAGGGCCCGCAGTATACCATTAACCGGGTAATACTTAAAGGCAACGATGTGACTAACGATAAGGTGGTTATGCGCGAAATAAGGACCAAACCCGGGCAAAAATTCAACAAGGAGCTATTGATCCGCAGTACGCGTGAGATTGGCCAGCTGGGTAACTTTGATGAGCAAAAAACCGAACCAAAGCCAACCAATATCAATCCGCAGGATGGTACGGTTGATATTGTTTACAATGTAGTTGAAAAGCCTTCGGACCAGATCGAGCTTTCGGGCGGTTTTGGCGGCGGGCAGCTGGTTGGAACACTGGGGTTAACGTTTAATAACTTTTCGTTGCGAAATATCTTCCACCTGAAAGATTATAAACCGTTGCCAAAAGGCGACGGTCAAAAACTAAGCCTCAGGGGGCAGTCGAGCGGCCGTACCTATCAAAACTTTTCGTTTACGTTTACCGAGCCATGGCTGGGAGGTAAAAAACCCATTTATTTTGCATTGTCGGCCTACACCCAGTTAAGTTCAACCGGGCAGTATTATGCGCCAACAAACCCGCTGTACAATAATTTGCGGATCAACGGTGTGGGTATAACCCTTGGTAAACGTTTAAACTGGCCCGATAACTATTTCCAGTTAAACTATTCGCTAAATTACGACCACTACAACCTGGATAACTATACGGGCTACCTGTTTTCAAATGGCACTTCAAACAATATTAAGTTAACGCAGGAATTACAGCGTAACTCGCTGGATGCGCCTATTTATCCAACAAGCGGGTCAAACATTAAGCTTACCCTGCAGGGCACGCCACCATATTCGTTATTTAACAATATCGACTACAAAATTGCTACCCAGGAACAGATCTACCATTTTGTGGAGTATTATAAAGTTAAATACGACGCACAATGGTTCCAAAGGATAACCGGTAAATTGGTATTGATGTCGCAGATCAGGTTTGGATTTTTGGGCGAGTATAACTCCGATGTTCCGGCTTCACCGTTCGAACGCTTTAAAGTGGGCGGCGATGGTATGGCAAGTTACCAGTTTTTGCAGGGTAGTGATATTGTTGGCTTAAGGGGTTACCAGAATTTCACCATTATCCCGGTAGGAACAAATTATACCGCCGATACTAACCCGGGCAGTACCATTTATAACAAATACACGTTTGAACTTCGTCATCCGGTTATACAAAGCCAATCCGCTACTATTTTTGCTTTAGTTTTTGCAGAAGGCGGAAATGTTTGGAATTCTTTTGATAAATTTGATCCGTTTAACGTGAGACGCTCAGCAGGTGTTGGAGTTAGGGTATTTTTACCTATTTTTGGCTTGCTTGGTTTGGATTATGGATATGGTTTCGATGCGATCCCTGGTATTCCGAGCGCTAACAAGGGTCAGTTTAGCTTCTCGATCAGTCAGAGCTTAAACGGCGGGTTCCAATAATTAGTAAATAATTGCAATGAAGAAAATACTTCTGGTGCTGGGTTTTACGTTCATAGCTGTTACAACGGCATTGGCGCAGCGTTTTGCCTATGTTGATTCGGATTATATTTTAAAGCAAATGCCCGAGTATGCATCCGCCCAAAGGCAACTGGAGGCGCTGTCGCAGCAATGGCAAAAAGAAGTTGACCAGCGTTACCAAGAGATAGACCGTTTGTACAAAGCCTACCAGGCCGATGAGGTGTTGATGACTGCGGACATGAAAAAAAGGCGCCAGGCTGAAATTGACGATAAAGAAAAAAGTGCAAAAGAGTTTCAGCGGCAAAAATTTGGCCCCGATGGTGAGTTAACCCAACGCAGCAACACTGCTATTAAGCCTATACAGGAAAAAATGAACAAGGCCGTAGAGGCAGTTGCCGAAGGCGACAATATCGATATGATATTTGATAAAAACAGCGAAATAATGATGCTGTACGCCAGCCCGCGTTATGACAGAAGTGACGATGTGATCAAAAAGCTTGGCTTAAAGCCTGCAGCTGCTGCAGCGACATCGACACCGAAAAAGAATTAAAATTTTATAAATAAATAATCCCATTATATTTAAACACAGAAAAAAAGAAAAATGAAAAGAGTATTTAAAGTTGCTTTAGTTGCAGTATGCATGTTATTTGTAGGCAACTTTGCCAAAGCACAAACCAAGATCGGCTATATTAATTTCGGTGAAGTGGTTCGCCAGATGCCCGAATTTAAAACAGTTCAGACCACGATAGACAGCTACCAAAAAACCTTTATTGATCAGCTTACGCTGATGAATAATGAGTACCAGGCAAAAGGTAAAGAATACCAGGCTACTCAAGGTACCATGACGGATGCTGTTCGTTCAGCCAAACAAGCAGAGTTAGCTGATTTTCAAAAACGTATGCAAGACTTGCAAACTGATGCACAATCGAAAGTTGATGCTAAAAGCAACGAGTTGATCAAACCGATCACCGATAAGGCAAAAGCTGCTGTTTCGCAGGTTGCAAAAGAAAAAGGCTACACTTATGTGCTTGACTCTTCACAAGGATCACCAATATTGGTATCACCAGAAGGTGACGATCTGATGGCTGCGGTAAAAGCTGCTCTTGGCTTAAAATAATTATATTGTAATGATATACGAAAGCGCCCCGTATTCGGGGCGCTTTTTTTATTTTTGCAGCGATGTTAACTAACAAACCTATCGGCATATTTGATTCAGGCTATGGCGGACTTACCGTTTTTCGGTCCATCTTGCAGCAACTGCCCGATTATGATTATGTGTACCTGGGCGATACCGCCAGGGCGCCTTATGGCAACCGGTCGTTTCAAAACATCCACCAATACACCTGGGAATGCGTACAATGGCTTTTTAAACAAGGCTGCCCGCTGGTGATACTGGCGTGTAATACGGCTTCGGCAAAGGCATTGCGCACCATACAGCAAAAGGACCTGAAAAATGAGGACCCCGCTAAACGGGTGCTCGGCGTCATCCGGCCCACGGCAGAGGTGATCGGTAATTATACTAAAACAAAGGAGATAGGGGTACTGGGCACCAAAGGGACGGTACAATCAGGTTCATACCTGATAGAGATTGATCATTTTTTCCCCGAGGTAAAAGTTTACCAGCAAGCCTGTCCGCTTTGGGTGCCGCTGATAGAAAATGGCGAACACGATAAGCCCGGCGCGGATTATTTTGTAAACAAATATCTCGACCAGGTACTGGCGCAATCCCCCAATATTGATGCCCTGCTACTGGCCTGTACCCATTACCCGCTATTGCAGCAAAAAATAAAAGCTTATTTGCCCGACACCATTAAAACGATAGCCCAGGGCGACATTGTAGCCGAAAGCCTGGTTGATTACCTGCAACGCCATCCCGAAATGGAAAAAAATCTTACCAAAAACGGTACGCAGCAATTTTTTACTACGACGGACGACACCGCTGATTTTGATCATTATGCGGAGATTTTTTTTGGAGCAGCGGTAAGATCGAAATTTGCAGAAGTGAAGTGTTGACTTTTAGTTGTAAAAACTTTGTGCCCTCCGTGGTGAAAAATTAACCGCAACGTGCACTGAGGAGGCGCCAAGATCGCGGAGGTAGCAAATCAAATACGGCTAATCCTATCAACTTAATCAACTATTCAACTCAATGCAACCCAATCAACCCAAAAATTATTAAGTTTGCACCAAAGCAAAGGGGTTGAACTTTTATCTCACATATTTCTTTATCGCGATAGGCTTATTTGGGTTCTCGGCCCTGTTCGCCCTGTTTGGCGTATACGCCGAGCGTAAAGTTTCCGCTTTTATACAGGACAGGCTTGGCCCTACCGAAACAGGTAAGTATGGCAGCCTGCAAACCTTTGCCGACATTTTAAAAATGTTGCAAAAGGAGTTGATAACGCCCGCGGCCGCTGATAAATTGTTATTTATGCTGGCCCCGGCAATCATTTTTATTGCCGTTTACCTGGGCTTTGCCGTATTGCCCTGGGGGCCGGCACTTGCGCCATCGAAACTGAATTTAGGGCTGTATTATATTTTTGCAGTACTTTCCATCGAAACGCTAGGCATTTTAATGGCGGGTTGGGGTTCAAACAATAAGTTCTCTATACTTGGCGCCATGCGTTCTGCCGCGCAGATCATTTCGTATGAGATACCTGCCGGGTTTGCCATTATCTCCGTGGTGATGATCGCACAGACGCTAAATCTCCAGGACATCGCCACCCAGCAGGGCATAACGGCACACGAAACAATAACTTTCGCTGGTTTTTGGGATGTATCCCATATCGGCGGGATCGTATCCTGGAATATTTTCAGGGCGCCACATTTGCTCATTGCATTTGCGATCTACTTTATCGCTTCGCTGGCCGAAAGCAACCGCGCGCCTTTTGATATCCCCGAAGCTGAATCCGAATTAGTCGCTGGTTTCCATACCGAATATACCGGTATGCGGTTCGCGCTGGTGTTTTTGGCGGAGTACTCGATGATGTTTTTGGTATCGATGATAGGGGTGATCCTGTTTTTAGGAGCATGGAATACACCGCTGCCAAATATAGGATCGATACAATTAGCAACCTGGACAACCGGCGCCGCATGGGGTATTCTATGGATCATCATAAAAACATTTACGTTGGTGGGCATCCAAATGTGGATCAGGTGGACACTGCCGCGTTTCAGGGTTGATCAGTTGATGAACCTTTGCTGGAAGGTATTGACGCCAACCGCATTTGTTTGTATGCTGATCTCGGGGTTGTGGAGGATATTTTTAATGTAATTTCGGATTTCGGATGTTCGATTTTTCGCAATTGTTTGTTTTTAGCGGAGCTCAAAAGGGCTACGCCGTTTCGGATTTAATTTTTTGATTTTTAATTTTTTAAGTCTCCCCTACCGGGGGAGATTTGAAGGGGGCTGATAGTTATACTAATGAACAATATAGCAAAAGGTTTTTCAACGGCATTTAAGGGATTAAGCATCACCTTCAGGCACCTTTTTGCCTCGCATCAAAAGCGGGAGATCTTGCCGGCGAGTGATAATAACTACTTTAAAAATTTGGAAGGCACCAATACCATTCAATATCCGCACCAGCAATTGCCAATCCCCGAGGTCGGCCGTTACCAGCTGGATGTGGAAATGGACGATTGCATCGTTTGCGACCTTTGCGCCAAAGTTTGCCCGGTAAGTTGTATCGACATTGAATCGATTAAGGCTACAGAGGCTATCGGCCAAACATCCGACGGTACTACCAAAAGACTGTATGCGGCTAAGTTTGATATCGATATGGCCAAGTGCATGTATTGCGGCCTGTGCACCATCGTTTGCCCCACCGAATGCATCGTAATGACCAACCAATACGATAGGAGCGTGGTGGATATAAAAGACCTTACCTATCAATTCTCGGATATGACGCCCGAAACGGCCGCCGAAAAACGCCGCGAGTTTGAACAGCAACAGGCCGAAAGGCTGGCCGCCAAACAAGCCGCCATGCAACAAAAGGAGGGCGGAGCATGACAATGGTCCAATTCCTCTTTTACGTGATGAGTTTTATTGCGCTTGCCTCAGCCCTGTTTGTGGCGGCTACCAAAAACCTGGTCCGCTCCATCTTTATGTTTTTTATTACCCTGCTGGCACTCGCCGGGCTTTATGTTTTGGCCATGGCCGATTTTGTGGCAATAACGCAGGTGGTGATCTATGTCGGCGGTATCCTGGTGCTTATCCTGTTTGCTTTTATGCTTTCTGGGAAAGAGAATTTGAATTATATCGCTTTGCAGCAAAATAAGTTTATCAGCATCGGCAAAATTCCTGCGCTTTTACTGGCTGCTTTGTTTTTGGTGGTGTTGGTGAATGTCGCCATAAATATCAATGCGGATAGTTTGCCATGGATAAAAAAATCAATCGAGTTTAAAAACTACATCCAGCCAGATGCAGCGATGACCGAAAACATCGGCGTAAACCTGATGACGAGGTACCTGCTGCCATTTGAGGCGATCTCGATATTGTTGATGGTAGCACTGATCGGTGCGGCGCATTTATCAAGAAAGGAGGAGCGTTCATGATCAGCCTCACCGATTTTATGGTAGTAAGCGCCGTATTGTTTTGCATTGGCCTGTATATGATCGTATCCAAACACAATGCCATCCAGATCCTCATCGGTATCGAACTGATGCTGAATGCAGCCATTTTAAACCTGGTAGCCTTTGGCCGGTACGATCGCTTTAATAATGGCGGGCAAATGTTCGCCCTGTTTGCCATTGTGCTGGCGGCCGCCACAACGGCGGTGGCATTGGCCATTATATTAAATGTGTACAAGCGGTACAAAACAATTGATCCGGGTAAAATTGATAATTTGAAGGATTGAAGATGAGGATATTAACGGGTGTATTTTTGCTGTTATGTTTAACGACTTTTGTTTTCGGACAGGATACTTCTGCTCGAAAAACAGACTCCGCAACACAAGCCAAATCATTCATTATACGGGATCCCGCTGAAATAACAAACGATGAATGTATCTTTATCGTCGATGATAAGGCAGCGATCAAGTCAACGTCGAAACATATCTTAAAGAAGATCAATCCTAGCGATATTCTTGAAATACAGGTTCTAAAAGATTCGGCATTAGATCGCACCAGTTCAGCGGCATTTCATGGCCCGGCTGTTATAATTACAACTAAACAATTTGCAATTTCTCAGTACCAAAAAAAATTATGTGCGTTTTCGGTGGAATATAAAAAATATGTCATGACGGAACATGGTGATTACGGTATTTTATACACGTTTATTAATGACAAAGGTGAACTTAAATTTTTACGAAATGAAGATGATAGAATTAGAAGATTATACGAACTTCCTGAGAATAAAATTAAGAGCGTAACTTTTTCTATCAAGGAAACTTGTTGTGGGGTTAATCGGTTTTGTATTATAGCAGTACCTCTATAATGTTCCATTAAATGGTAAGAATAGTGCTAAATGTATTAAATACTACAAAACAATTGCCCCGGGAAAATCGACAATTTGAAGGATTGAAAACACCGTAGAGACGCAATATTTTGCGTCTCTGACCATGTAAGAATTATAAATATAGAATGAAGCTTTTACTTACTGCAATATTTTCCTTTTTCCTTTTTACAACCACTTTAGGACAAACCGCATCGATGACGGTAACCCAGGAATCACCCCTTTGGGAAAAATATAATGCAAAATATAATAACCCCGCCTACATATTGGATAACAAACTGTTAAGCGATGCCTCGGCTAAGCACGTGTTGAACAGCATCGACCCTTTTTCGGTAATTAAGGTGGTGGTAGCGTATGGCTCTACCTCAAGGAACGAACGAAACGTTGCCTATATAACCACCGGTTCCGTGAAAATTGCCGCTTATCAAAAAAAATTCGGGGCTTTTTCAAGTGAGTATAAAAACTATCTTGCTGCAAATAACTACAGGGAGGGCCCCTGCTTTTATATTTTGAACAGAAAGGCAGTTTCTGGGGCGAGTAAGGACATCATCGATGAATTATACAACCTGCCGGCAGCAGATATCATACGCGTGGATTTTGACTTGAAGCCTGCCAGTGCAGGCAACGGACAAATGGCGATGATCAACATTACGACAAAGAAATAATGCGGGAAAAATCCTACAATCGATAGATGCATTTAAGTTGATGTGTGGAAAATAAATATTTGAATTATAGGGCATGAAGTTTTTAATCTGTATATTTTTTTCATTGCACGCGGTTAGCGCTTTCGCACAATCACGGGACACTGTTTTTATTGATTCGTCGAAAAAATTGGTAATGAAGGATGGTGAATTAACCAAAAACAAGCCATTAATTTTCGTCGACAATGTAGCTTATTACGGCCTTTTAAAAGATATCGACCAAAAGACGATCAAAAGTATTGATGTGGTGAAGGGGAAAGACGCTCAGCAAATCTATGGCGAATCCGGAAAAAACGGTGCGATCTTGATCACAACCAAAAGAGGTGAAAATTTTGGTCCTGAATATAGCCCGCCGGTAAAAGATGAAATATTGCCGCTTAACCTCAAAAACAAGAAATTGATTGTACTTGACGGCGCTATCTATGAAGGCAAATTCACCGACATTGATCCAAAGGATATCTTAAGCTTTAATACATTAGAAGGCCCGGTTGCAACAAGTATTTACGGCGAACAAGGAAAGAATGGGGTGCTGTTGATGTCAACTTTAGAAGAAGGAATTCGGGAGTACGAGCTAAAACTTAGTAATTTTTCATTCGCTTATAGATTCTATCTTGAGGCAAATAAAAACGATGATTCGGGTTTGGTGTATTTATTAAACGGAGTAGTTTTGGAGGGTAGTCGATCAGAGATCATTAAGAGATTATACGATGAAATTGAAAAGGTAAAAACAGTTGACTTTATCGACAAGTTTTCTGAAAAGCTAAATTTGAATAATTCAAAACCGATAGTCGTCATCACCACTAAGCAATAACATTGGAACAATTTTTAAACTCCATAGATTCACTAACCATAAAATTCGCCTTAGGGGCGGTGTTATTGCCCCTGCTTGCTTTTATTATTAATACGGCGACGCCGCGCAAATGGAGCAAAGCATCCGGCTGGGTGTCTACGATTTTTATATTGATCAGCTGTGTGTTATCCGCCTTCTTATTTTCAAAGATTTGGAATAGCCACCAGGTTCATCAGCAATTCCTGTGGTTTACCGTTGGCGATACCAATATCTATTCGGGCATATTACTGAATAACCTTTCCGTGTTAATGTTGCTGCTGGTTAACCTTATCGCTTTGCCGGTACATATTTACTCGACCGCTTATATGCGGCATGATGAAAACTATGGCCGGTATTTCGCCTACCTCAGTTTCTTTTGTTTCAGCATGCTGGCGCTGGTGGTAGTGGATAACCTGGTGCTGTTTTACATTTTTTGGGAGCTGGTTGGTTTTTCGTCTTACTTGCTCATCGGCTTCTGGTTTACGCGGGATAAAGCTGTCTTCGCCAATAAAAAAGCTTTTATCATGAACAGGATAGGGGATATCGGTTTACTAACCGCCATCATTATCCTGTTCGCCATGTATCATACATTTGACCTGGATACTTTATTCGGGCAGATCAACCTGGTCAATCATTCTACCATCCAAAACGGGATCTGGCAATTAAGTTCCAACTCGGTGCCGAGTTCAAACGGTACCATACTAATTACAGGCGGATCGATACACTTACCCGCCATCTGGCAATACATCGCCTTTGCCGGGGTGTTTTTAGCCGTTGCGGCCAAATCGGCGCAATTTCCGCTGCATACCTGGCTGCCTGATGCCATGGAGGGCCCAACATCTGTATCCGCGCTCATCCATGCGGCGACGATGGTAGCAGCAGGCGTGTTTTTACTGGGCAGGGTTTATTCATTATTTAACGATACCGAATTAACTATCCTGGCTATCATCGGCTGTTTTACCGCTTTTATGGCGGCAACCGTCGCACTGGCACAAAACGATCTGAAGCGGATCCTTGCTTATTCTACTATATCGCAATTAGGTTATATGGTAATGGCGATGGGTATCGGGGCCTATGCATCTTCATTGTTCCACCTGGTAACCCACGCATTTTTTAAATGCCTGCTGTTTTTGGTGGCTGGTATCGTCATCCATCAAATGGCCCATATCCGGGATAACAACCACATCCATATCGACCCTCAAAACATCCAGAATATGGGCGGGCTGCGTAAAAAACTGCCGCTTACGTTTATTGCCGCCCTGATCGGCGGGATAGCGTTGGTTGGATTACCATTTACATCCGGCTTTTTATCAAAAGACGGTATCCTGGTGCAGGCTTTTGTATGGAGTGATGGAAAAAATATCCTGTTTAAGCTCGTCCCCATTTTTGCCTTGCTCACTACCTGGCTTACCGCTTTTTATGTGGCAAGGCTCATCGTAAAAGTTTTTTTTGGCGAGTTAAGGGTATTGCAGACAAATCCTGATATCAAAGTTCATATCAGCGATGGCAACTGGCAATATAATTTGCCCCTCTTTTTGTTGGCCTTGTGCTGTTTCTCCCCTTTCTTTTCGTTCAACCCGTTATCTGCCGAACATAGCTGGCTGATCAACGGTGTTAACAATGTAACCGGGCCTGCAAACGCAGGTTTATCTCAAATCGTCGTACCTGTTTTGGTGAATGTGATGAGCCTGGCCGTCATCTGGTTTGCATATACCATTTACATGCAGCGCAGGGCAAACCCCTTCCCGCAAAGCGGGGCGCTATTCACCCTTGCTTGCAGGGAGTGGTATTTTGATGATATTTACCAAAAAGCCATCATAAAACCGATCTTAGCCACCAGCTGGGCTACATTTTGGTTCGACAGGCGGATAATCGATGCCTTTATCGTTCTTTTTGCAAAAATGAGTATAGCACTAGCCAAATTAGCGGCTTGGACAGACCGTAATATTATAGATGGTTTTCTAAATTTGCTGGTCAGAGCTGTACATATCATCGGCAATTCGGTACGCAGGCTACAGGGAGGTAAAGTACAGTATTACCTGTTTAGCATGCTGGTAATTATTTTGGCGATATTTATTTGGAAATTATTAGATGTGAGATATTAGATATGAGATTTGAGATAAAAAGTTACGTGATCACAATGTCGATTCTTTACCCTGAGGGCTTTTTATATCATGACTCAGTTCATACATCTTATATTCCACATCTCATATCTCACATCTCACATCTCACATCTAAATAATGAACATCCTCACCCTCCTCATATTTACACCCATTCTATTCGGCGTTATCATCGCGGTGATGCCTTCATCATGGCGGGCGGGTTTTAAATACATTACCTTACTGGCTACCCTGGTGCAATTGGCGATAAGCATTTTCATCTATTGCAATTTTAAAACCGGACCGGCGTTCGGCGGCATTAACCACGAGGCCCAGTTCCAGTTTATGCAAAAACTACCGTGGATCAATCTTGATCTTGGTCCCGCCGGCCGCATGCAGATCGATTATTTTGTAGGCATCGATGGACTGTCCATCGCCCTACTGGTAATGACCTCATTTGTTTTGGTGATCGCTGCTCTCGCCTCGTGGGAGATCAAAAGCAATTTAAAAGGGTATTTTGTGCTGTTTTTGATATTGGATATGGCCGTGACCGGCGTATTCTGCTCGCTTGATTTTTTCCTCTTCTATATTTTTTACGAATTGATGTTGTTGCCACTGTATTTCCTTATCGGGATGTGGGGCGGCGCAAGGCGCGAATTCGCGGCCATAAAATTCTTTTTGTACACCTTGTTCGGTTCGGTATTTATGCTGCTGATCATGGTTGGCCTGTATTTATCGGTTAAAGACCCGGTAACCGGCAACCATACCTTCAACATGATCCAGATGATGAATCCGGCTAATTTTCAGCCCGGGTCGGTGTTCGGGGTATTAAGCCAGCAAACCATTTTTGGGTTTTCGGCACGCGGTGTTGGGTTTTTGGTATTGTTTGTGGCCTTTGCTATTAAAGTGCCCGTCGTACCGCTGCACACCTGGCTGCCCGACGCGCACGTAGAGGCACCCACGCCGGTGTCTATTATCCTTGCGGGCATCCTGTTAAAAGTGGGCGGATATGGCATTATTAGGGTATGTATCGGCATATTTCCCGAAGTTGCTGCCGCGCATGCCTTCTGGCTGGGGCTTTTAGGTGTTATCTCCATCATTTACGGCGCTTTGAACGCCCTTGCACAAAAGGATTTGAAACGGATGATCGCCTATTCGTCTGTATCACACATGGGTTTTGTACTGTTGGGCATTGCCTCGCTAACTACCGAAGGCTTAAGCGGCGCGGTAATGCAAATGGTTAGTCACGGGTTTTTAGCTACCATGCTGTTCTTTTTGGCCGGGGTGGTTTATAACCGCGTACATGATCGGGGCATCAACCATTTCCGCGGACTGGCCTCTATCATGCCAAGATATACTTCTTTTGTGATGATCGCTTTTTTTGCCTCGCTGGGGCTACCCGGCTTCTCGGCGTTTATTGGCGAGGCATTTTCGTTGGTGGGGGCCTTCAAATCAAACTCTATCAATGGCGAATTGCCTTACTGGATGGCAGCCCTGGCCTCATTAGGTATATTATTGGGCGCATCGTATTTTTTATGGACCCTGCAGCGCATGTTCTTCGGCAAAGTAAACCTCAAAGGCGGGGCAGTATGGGAAACCGCGCTGGTCGACCTCAATATTCGCGAAAGAATAACCTTATATCCGCTGGCGCTTATTGTATTGGCCCTTGGTTTAATGCCCTCGCTGGTTTTTGGAAAGATCAACGATTCGGTATTGGCGCTGGTGCATTTTTTGCAGCTTAAATAAATAATCCCGCTCCTTATGGAATAACCCCGCCACGTGCATCTTGTAGTTAAACGCCGCTGAAATTAACCGGCGGATAAACCAACAGGAATATTTACTTAAACTACAAGAGCATGTTTAAAAAATTACTAATGGCCGTATTGCTGGTGATCGCCGGCATTGCCGCAAATGCCGAAGACGGACAAAAGATCGTATCGAAAGTTCAAAAAGTTACCGTGTTTTTAAACGGTGCGCAGGTAACCCGCACCGCTACGGTGAATGTAAGCGCCGGAACATCGCAATTGATATTCGGCGAGATCTCCCCGGAGTTGGATGTGCAAAGCATACAGGTGCATGCGGGCGGCGAGTTTACCATTCTGTCGGTAAAGCACGAAATTGATTTTTTAAACGAACAAGCAAAACAGCAGCATGTGGAAGATTTGAAAGCGGCCCAGAAAGCCATCCGGGATAAAATATCACTCCAAAATAGTTTGATCGCTATTTACCAGGCCGAAGAAAATATGATCGCCAAAAACCAGGTAGTAAGCGGCGAAAGCACCGGCCTTGATGTGGCCAAGCTAAAACAAGCACTTGATTTTCAAACCGAACGGTTAACCGATCTGAAGCAGAAACAACAGGCTGTGAATAACACGATAGAATCCTTAAACATCGAACTGCAAAAATACGACAAGCAGATCGCCGCGATAGCCAAAGGGAGCACCACGGCAACCAGCAATATTATCGTTACTATTTCATCAAAAACAGCCCTGCAATCCGAGTTTACGTTGACTTATGTAGTGCACGATGCCAGCTGGTATCCTACTTATGATATCCGTGCAAAAGATGTAAACAGCCCGGTTAGCATATCTTACAAAGCCAACGTATCTCAGCATTGCGGCGAGGATTGGAAAAATATAAAACTCACCCTTTCAACCGGGAATCCGACCATTAGTGGCAATAAACCAGACATAAGGCCTTATTTTCTGAATTTCGGTATGTATTATTCAGATGACAGCAATCCCATAACCCGGGGCACGGGGAGAGTGATCGGCAGCGACGACAAATTGCCGGTCGTGGGCGCGTCTATCAGGGTAAAGGGCTCTTCTATTGGTGCGGTTACCGATGTAAATGGAAATTTTTCGCTCCAAATGCCCCCCGGTCAACATACGATAGTTGTTTCCTACATCGGATACCTTACCCAGGAAATATTCGTTACCGGAAATTTTACAGAAATAAAACTTGTCCCGGCCACAAGCTCTTTAAACGAAGTAGTTGTGGTAGGCTACGGCACAAGTAACTCGGATGGGTATTATGATAGCTCCCCGGTTTACAAAAGCCTTGAAGGCAAGGCAGCAGGTGCCAATATTACGGCTAATACCATCCCGATCTCTATGAAACAAACCGAGAACCAAACCAACATTGAATTTAATATTGATAACCCATTTTCCATCCCGAGCGATGGTAAACAATATTTGGCCGAGATCAGCCAGGTAGACGTAAAAGCAGGCTTTCAATATTCAGTTGCCCCAAAAGTTAGTACCGACGTATTTTTAACCGCCCAAATTACCGACTGGAACAAATATAACTTTTTATCAGGCGAGGCTAACCTGTTTTTTGAAGGCACTTTTATTGGGAAATCATTAATAGATACCCATTCGGTTGCCGATACCTTGAACCTGTCCATGGGTACGGATAAAAATATTGTGGTAACCCGCACGCTTGAAAAAGGCCTGTCGGTAAATCAAACTTTTGGGTCGAATAAAAAAGAAACAAAGGATTGGCTCATCGATATTAAAAACCGTAAAAACCAGCCCATAAACCTGCTGGTGGAGGATCAGGTGCCCGTTTCGCAAAATTCTTCCATCGATGTAGAGGTACTGGAAACAACCGGTGTAAAACCAGATGCATTAACAGGTAAAATTTCATGGAATTTCCTGCTAAATTCGCAGGATGAAAAAAAGGTGCAATTAAAGTACCTGGTGAAGTATCCTAAAAATCAATCTGTAATTGTTGAATAGTTAAAATGCACGATCTGCTACCAACCTTGCCCGCCTCCCTTGATAATGTTTTAAGCAGCATACCCTACTTTATGCCCGAGCTTTACCTGGCGGTGTTGTTCATCCTGGTGCTGGTAACCGATCTGTTATTTGGCCGCAATTCCGAAAAGCTCTGCCGGATAATTGCCTGTGCAGGCATTTTGCTGGTGATCCGTAACGATTACCAGCAAATTGAACTTTTGGTGGCTGCAGCACAGCTAAACGGACATTTCTTTTTTAGCGATATGCTGCTGCTTACCCACACGGCTATTAGCTTTAAACTGGTGATTGATGTGCTGGCGTTTATCCTGATCCTTTATTTTGAATGGGATAATAAGCTAAGCGGGCACCCAAAAGGCCTGTCCGATCTCTATTCCATCGTCATAGGGTCCATATTCGGCCTGCATTTGATGGCCATGGCCGTAAACCTTTTATCCATTTACCTGGCTATCGAAATGGTTTCCATTGCCTCGTACCTGATGGTGGCTTACCGATCTGAGAATGTGATCACTACCGAGGCGGGTTTAAAATATATACTTTTTGGCGCAGCATCGTCGGCTATCATGCTTTATGGTATCTCTCTTTTATATGCTTTGGGTGGCTCCTTAAGTTTGTACACCGGCGATCTGCTTTTAGGGCTAAACCACGCAAGCCCGGCGGCTGTAACTGTAGCGTTAATGCTGGTATTGGCCGGCATCGGCTTTAAGCTGTCATTTGTGCCGATGCATTTTTGGGTGCCCGATGTTTACGAGGGTGCGCCCACCCCGGTAACGGCCTGGCTGTCCACTTTACCTAAAATCGCGGGATTTGCGTTGTTGGTTAATTTTTTAAGGCCATTTATGTACTACCCGAATTGGGCGGCTTTCGACTTCCGGTTTGACCTGGCTATTATAGGCATTGTTACCATGATTGCAGGCAACTTTGCAGCGGTACTGCAAAAGAATATAAAACGCATGCTGGCGTATTCCAGCATTGGCCATACTGGTTTTGCTTTGATGGTGCTGGTGGTTTTTAACGATGCCAGTTTATCGGCATTGATATTTTACCTTGCGGTGTACAGCATCGCCAACATTGGTGCATTGGCGCTGGCCACTTATTTTGCCAATGCAACCGGCGCCGAAAACAGCGAAGGTTACAAAGGCCTGGGCCTTAAATTGCCTGCGGCGTCTGTTTGTTTCGTCATTGTGCTGGTATCGCTAACCGGGTTACCGGTATCTGCCGGGTTTAACGGAAAGCTGCTTGTTTTTTCGTCGACCTATAGTTTTTACCAGGCAAATCATAACCCCCTGTTGCTGATATTGATGATCACCGGAGCTGTTACCACGGTGGTCGCATTGTTTTACTATATTAAAATTCCACGCAATTTGTTCCTAAAAAGGACGGAAAATGTTATAAATATTTCCAAAACGTCTGTTAATATTATTGTTTTGGCCATAATTGTATGTTTTTTGATTGTTTTGTTTGGGTTGCGACCTGATTTATTGATAAACCATATTTAATATCGTAATTTATTGGAATAAATTAATTTTTTTATTCGTTTTTATATAATTTATATCCTATTTTGGCCAACTTTTGTTTCGGCCCCCAAATATGATAAAACGCTACTTTCCGTTTTTTTTGATCTTACAGATCTTAATTTTAACTTTCTTTTTTCCGTCGGTTGATATTCCAAAAACCTCGAATCCTAATTTCAATTCAGGCGATATCGCGTGGATGCTTACCTCTACTGCTTTAGTTTTGATCATGACGCCAGGGCTCGCCTTTTTTTATGGCGGAATGGTAAATAAAAAGAATGTGATCTCCACCATGCTGCAAAGTATTGTTTGTATGGTCATCATTACAGTGATGTGGGGCATATTTGGCTTTAGCCTGGCTTTTGGCGATAGCTTTCATGGCATCATCGGTAACCCATCCACGTATTTTATGATGAAAGGCATGCTGGGCAACGGCACCTGGAAACTGGCGCCTACCATCCCCATACTACTTTTTGCCATGTACCAGTTAAAATTCGCCATCATTACCCCGGCGCTGATAACCGGGGCTTTTGCCGAGCGGATCCGTTTTAATTCGTACATCATCTTCCTGGTCCTATTCTCCATCTTTATATTTTCGCCGCTGGCACATTGCACCTGGCACCCGGATGGTATTTTAAATAAACTTGGGGTGCTCGATTTTGCGGGAGGTACTGTTGTGCACATGTCGGCCGGATGGGCGGCTTTAGCATCGGCGTTATATTTAAAACGCAGGAATGAGCCTAACCATGCGCCTGCCCGTATTACTTACGTAATGATCGGTACCGGTTTATTATGGTTCGGCTGGTTTGGCTTTAATGCCGGGTCGGCATTTGGCGCAAACCATTTGGCGGTAAACGCATTGGCAACCAGTACCACAGCATCTGCAGCGGCTGGTTTAACCTGGATATTTTTTGATATGTTGCTGGGTAAAAAACCATCGGCAATGGGTACTTGTATCGGCGCCGTAGTAGGCCTGGTAGCCATTACGCCTGCGGCGGGTTATGTATCAGTACCGCATTCATTGGCTATAGGTATTATATCTGCCGTGGTAAGTAACCTGGTGGTTGAATGGCGCACGCGTACCACTATTGATGATACGCTGGATGTATTCCCCTGCCATGGTGTTGGCGGTATGGTTGGGATGCTGTTAACCGGCGTTTTTGCCAACCAGAACGTAAACGCCGGTAATACTACCGGAAACGGCTTGTTTTTCGGCCAAACACATTTGTTTTTTGTACAGTGCATCGCGCTGGTAGCCGTTTCTATATTTTCATTTTTCGGGTCATTGCTTTTATTGAAAATTACCGATATGATCTCGCCGCTGCGCGTATCGCACGAAGAAGAACTGATCGGGCTCGATATTAGCCAGCACGGCGAGAAACTTTAATTTGCAACCAACCTAAATAACCTATATTGTGCAAAGCCTGCCCCCGCTTGGGGGCGGGTTTTGATTTTTACAGGAAGACGATGGTTGTATCAAACTGCATTAAATGTTACCATCACAGGCACATGATCGCTATAGGCACTCCAATAACCATGATCCCCTATTTCAACTGAAGTTAAATTCTCAGCTATATCTGCCGAAACAAAGCAATAATCTAAATGATAAGGTTTATTTTGATGCTTATACAGGTAAAAGGTGGGATGCGCCTCTTTCCCCTGTGTTTGCCGATAGTGCAGGTGATATGCGCTGTAGATCCCTTTTTCTTCCAGGTATTTTACAACATTGGTATGGTTGCCTGCGCGGCGCTTTCTGTCCCAGATGGTATTGCTGTTAAAATCTCCGGCAAGGACAGTTTTTTTAGAAGAGAGCAGATGGTCGTAGTGGTGGACCGCTTTCCAAACCTGTTCAACATACCGCCCATCGGGGTCTGTTGGGTTGTAGGCCCAAACGGCAAACAAGTTAAACTCAAAATCTCCGCCGGTGACCGAAATGGGCACGATTATTTGCAGATCGGGGTTGTGGCCTTCCAGCGGGGTAAGTCTTAAATTGTTATAAGCTATTATACCCAGGCCCTTATGCTGGTTATTACCGAACCATAATATATCAGAAGGTTTTTGCGTTGTTGCACCGAAAATCAATTTCTCGATGCACTCGCACTCCGGCACGACGAGCAGATCCGGTTTGAAAGCCAGGATAACATCAGCCTTTTTACGAAAAGCCATATTGCAATTCCAGGTGATGATCTTCATTGCGTATTTCAAGACTCAGGTTTTATTATGGCAAGCAATTTTTTTGGATCTTGCCTATTATCCCAAAATGCCGTAATAATTAACTGATCTTCAGTGTGTTTGTATAAAATACTGAAATGTCCCATAGCGGAAATCCTGGTATCGGGATAAATAGTCTTTTTATAACTTTCGGGATGACGTACGATTACTTTTACT